>JGI20225J20221_1000240_pt1 | contig 124354 bp, 106 predicted proteins | sample BioMet4_FD_20221 | JGI IMG/M metagenome (IMG submission 20221) | reverse complement strand
CGAGAAACACCTCCACGTGTGTGGAGAAAACGTCCGCGTACAGTTCGTCAAATTTCTTGTCGTAGAAACACCTCCACGTGTGTGGAGAAAACGTGTATATGTCGTCTATCTCATATATGCCGAAGGAAACACCTCCACGTGTGTGGAGAAAACTCACCAAAAACGAAACGCTGCCGTACATCATGAGAAACACCTCCACGTGTGTGGAGAAAACAGAAAACAACAAGGTTCAAAGCGTTATTGGAAAGAAACACCTCCACGTGTGTGGAGAAAACCGAGCAGGCGGGAATGCTAATAGAAGAGCTGCAGAAACACCTCCACGTGTGTGGAGAAAACATCATCAAAACTTACGATATCCTTTTTATAGAAGAAACACCTCCACGTGTGTGGAGAAAACTTGCAAGCGCATTGTAAATTCCCTTTTTCGCCAGAAACACCTCCACGTGTGTGGAGAAAACACCAAGATATGTGGTACTTTATTTTTACATACCGCTAAATATAGTGTTTTTTAGCTTTTAAGGGTAGAGAAGAAATTTATTGGTTTAGAAGTTTTTCGATGATGAGTTGATATCCAGATATTTCACCAATTTGCTTATTTGTATCACCGGTGCCCCAGATTTTGAATCCGGGTGCTTTGTTTATTCGCTGAAAAATCAGAAGACCTGAAGAAACAGGGCATGAATGAACTAAATATTCTATGACATCTTCCGCAACAGAATCTTTTATTCCTGAAACAAAAATATTTGCACGTGGTTCAACAAACCAGAGTTTCATTCTGCCGCGGACTGCCGGAGGAAGGTCATTCGCTATCACTACTACCATCGCTTACCCCCAGCATTTCTTCAATATCAGGATTAATTTTTTCAAGCAACTTCATTGCTAGCACTCGCTCTCTGAATTCGGTAGAGACGCGATATTTATTATATGCACCTGCCATATCCAATGTCAGTTTAAACGCAAGATCGATGCATAAATCTTCCTTGTATAAATCTGCCATATCATACACAAACGGCAACGGGCTTCCAGAATGAATAAATCCGATGTGCGGAGAATAGCCCATTGAATAAATACATGAAGTGAGGATGCCGTATAACGCCGCATTGCACGATGTGAGTATCTGATTTGTCACATCACTTAATTCCATTTTGCCGGGAATGTATACTCTCCCCTTCCAGCCGACTTTGTATTGTTCAGCCTTCTGTTCATAGAGTTGCTTAACGCGGTAGCCTTCCATGCCCATCATCTCTTTCAGCTTTTTTCCGGCAAGATCTGCTTCGGGGAATCGACGGGCAAACATTCTGCGTGCGACTTCCACTGACTTCTTTTCATCACAGGCAATCTTCATCTGGCGGCGGAGATTCCTTGTATTTGCCGTAGGAGAAATTCCTGTTGCGTAATACAAAAGACTGTCTTCACCAACCCAGCAGACTGTACAATTTGAAGCAGCAAGTACTTTCACTGCCTCGTGCGTTATGCTTGTGCCAGGGCCGAGCAGCAGCGTGGAAATGGTAGCGACAGGAAGACGGATTACTTCACCCTCGCTGTCTATCCATTTCACACTGCTGTCGTCAATTTCAAGCCGTCCTCGTTCAAGATACAAAAAAGGATATCTGTCCTTTATCTGCGGAAGCGTGTCGCGCGTCACTTTAATAATAAGACGGGTATTTTTCTTTTCTGTATCTTCTGACAATTACGACTCCTTTTGAATTTTTGTCACACGGCGATCACGGTATTTCTTCTGCGTACCAAACTGTACGGGCACATCGTTGAGCGTAAAGGCATCGCCGTCAGGAGAATCTCCGTCAATCACGCGAAAATCCTCGTACAGTTTTCTGTCATCACGCTCAGCGGCTTTTGTCCGTGCAACCTGTTCAGCCTGCGCTTCTGACGCAAACATTCCCTGGTACACAAACTCTGACGGCACACAGCACTTTCTTCCCAAGTAGATGTCGTACACAGGATTCTGCAAAGCGTCCGCAACTGAATCAGCAATATCAGCGGGCGTTTCCAGCAGTACAGCAAACACCGCGTCCTGCAGGTAATAGCGGTGCGTCAACTTTGTACCACCGCCTACAGGAGCCTTACCATCAGCAGTTTTAGGAATAAGCATCGTCTGCCAGATATCTTTTTCATCATACCCGGAGCCAATCATCTGAAAGTCGTGGAGCGTCGGCTGCTTTGCATCAGGCTGCGTTTTATTTCCATGGCGAAAAGAAATGACGGTCTGCTTCAAATCTGCAAATCGAGCAAGGAGTTCCACTTGTTCACCGCTCGCTCCCATCGCACACAGCACAAGCCCCATCACTCCAGACTTCGTAGGAAAATCAAGCGTATCTCTTCGCCCGAATTTTGAATCGTATCCCCACGACTGCAGTGGTCCTTCGAGCCACAGCAATATAAAGCGTGTATCCATACGTTACGCCTTTACTGCCTTAAGCACTGAATCAATGAGATTGTCGATTGAGAAATTTTCGTCTACACCAAATTCATATTCAGCCTGCTTGCCGAACAACGATCCCGAAAGTTTTTCTTTCTTTGCAAGTTCGTTACGTACATAGTCAATGCTTGGTGCAAGATAACCACCGTCTTTTGCCTTTACCGGTGACTCACAAGAAAGCTGAAGCCGCTGTCCCTTACGTACAAACACTTTTGCATAGTCCCAGCTTGATGCACCAGACTGTGTTGTCTGACGAGCAGCAGGAACTGCCAGATAGATTGCTTTGATAAATGCCGTAATTGCTTCGGCAAAGAATTTGTCTCCGCCGAGTGTTTCATACAATTGGCCAAGGTCAAGACAGATGTACCGGTAGTAGGTGGCCGCGTTGAACTCAAGACTGCCCATGTGAGCAGAGCCCTGCTCCGTTGAGAAATCATCGAGTGCCGTAAAGAACTCAACTTCGTTTGTCACCTTGTGTGTAGAAATTGCATGGCTGAATGACGCCGCACCTTCAACGTCCATTGTTGGTGCCTGTGCGACCATGCGGCCGAAGAGCGCAATATCAAGACCATCCAGCACAGCTGTCTGTGCAAACTTTGATTTGCCAATTACATCAGAAAGTTCCTTTGCCTGTTTCTTTGCGTCTTTCTGAGTAATTACTTTATCAGGATTAAATCCTGCTTCCTTCATTTTTTCTGCAACAAGTTTTACTTCTGCAGGAGCAAGGAAAAGAAGCGTATCTGATTTTGAATCATCTTCAGCTTTTTCTTCATCATCTTTTTTTGAATCGGAACCTTTGATGAAAATATTTTCAATCTTTCCGCCGCACGCTTTTGCCTGCTCATCTGTCGCACCAAGTGCAAGGCACTCTTTTGCAACAAGATCAGACAGCAACTTTGTACGCACGCCAAGTTCAACGCCACTCACCTCATGCATAGCAAGACGGACCGCACGCTTCCAACACTGGCTCGAAACACGGGCACGCGTTACGCCGCCGATCATTGCAGTCTTTGGCGCGCCAACATCATCACGGTTCAGACAGGTGACCGGAAATGACTGAAGAATGTGAAACTCGACACGACGATTAAGATACGGATTGTTACTCATACTAATTTATCTCCTTAAAGATTTGTACTTTGTTTACGCACCAACTGATGCGTTTGTTAATGGAACTATTTGGAAAAGTCCGAAGCCGAATGCCTTTTCTCTTCCAAGACCGTTTTCAAATGTGCTGATAAAAAGCTGCCGGTCGGTCACTTTTAATTTGCCGACAAACACTGCCTTACCAAGCACTACTGCATGACCTTCCTTATTAAATTTAAGCACGTCTGTATCACTTACCGAAAGTGAATCTGGCACTACTTCAAATCCAAACGAAGGAGCTTTTTCGCTGAACCATTTCAGCAGTTCATCTTTTCCGCGCACGGGAATAATTTTTCCGCTCTTGCTGTCCCGCCGCACAGGATTAACCTGCACCTCAAAGCCATACAAGTTCTGCGAAAGAAAATCAGAAGGAATTTCTTTTGATTCAATTGTTCCATACTCAGGCTCGGCAGGTTTATTTTTTGAAAGCAGCAATATGCGCTTCTCATAAAAGTCGCCGCCCTTATATGCAAACAGAAAGCTCCTTGTCTCTTCAGTCGTTTCACGCGGAAAAAGTGAGTACACTATTTTGTGCAGCGTATATGTATCAAATACGCCTTTATTGTTTTCGCGGATTTTTTCATAGTCTGCACGTGAAATATGGAGAACAGAAGCAATCATCCGTTGTCCTCCTCTGTTGATTCAGTTTTTCCAAAGAACTGTTCCGCCCACCGCGCTTTAGTACGTTCAGGATCTTTAGAAAAGTATTTTAAGTCTCTGAGCAATGTCGCGTAGCTTAGCGCATTATTTTTACTTCCAATAAACCTTAGTACAGGACGCAGGACAGAACATACGTCTTCAATAGAATCACATGCAATAATTCTACGGAGCTTTGAACGGGCCGCTGTATTCTCAGAATCACTTTCATACGATAATAAAAGTGCTCTCCCTAGCGGAACGGATCCGTCAGCATCGCGTGATGAACGAGCCGCAGCAGAAAGCACCGTTGTATACGGCAACCGTGCGTTTTCATATTCAAGATTGACACCATAGTCAGCAAGATACCCCCAGCTTTGATACTCAGTATCAGGATTATCCGCTTTCTTGAGTGCAGCCTTGAATGCCGTATCAGTTGCAAAACGTTTGAAAACGCTGCTCAAGAGATTTTCTTCAGCAGTGACCTTTTTTTCTTCATTCATTTTCTTCAGCTTCCTCCTTTTCCTTTTTCATAAACGGTTTATTTTCTGCCCACGCTTCAAGCTGTCGGGCCGAATCTTTAGGGCAGGTCTCATCATAAATCTGCATGACAAATGAATTAAATATTTTGTGCATCGCACGAGCTTTGTCGCCAGACAAATCTTCTACACACGCAGTGACAAGTTGCTGGAATTTTGTTTCACACAGCTGCCAATACGATTGCTCTGGAAGCATTGCTTTTATTTCACGAATAGATTTTCTAACTTTGAAACTTGCTGTAAGAGGATTACTTCCTGTCAACCGCAAATAATACCTAGTAATGCATTCCGAGAGAATGTCTTTCCGCTTATTAATAAACTGCAATTCATTTGTAAGATTAGTATAAAAGCGAATATCGTTTGAATCTGTATATACAGAAGTGCCAATTTGTATTTCTGATTCAACATAATCATCATTACCCTTTATCTTCTTTCCAAATGAATCTCCAGATACATCAAGTCCTCCTGACCAAATTGTAAATTGTTTTAGATTCTTCTGACTACAGATTCGGTTTAGAAAGATTCGTAGAGTTTCTGTAGAATATTTCTCTTCCTCTGCTTTGTTCATTAGTAAGGCTGTTATACTCCGCCAAGGTTTTTTATTAACATCTGCTTGTAAATATTTAATTTCTCCCTTGTCGAGCTTCCATGAGAAACTTTGTTCAATCCAGTCTGCTCCAGCAGCGCCCGCCTTTTTATCAGCTTTCGAATAGTGATATGTAATACCTTCTGTTATATAGATCAATGTATCTGTGTATAATACAAACCTACTTAACGGAACTAAATGTCCAAGCAATGTTTCTTTTGACTTAATTGCTATTTCACAAGTTTCATTAACAGGCATCTTTTCCCAGAATGGAGTTCCTATTGAAGTACCGAATATTTTAGTATCTTCAAGCTCTGCTTTTGTTATTAAGTTCATAAAGATAGATTCTGAGATACAAGATCCAAAACAGAATGTATGCAAGCAGTTAGAAAAACCTAATGACGGTCCTGGTTTTGCAATACCTCCTTTTTCTTCTCCGTTAAGCCAAAGTTTATTATTAACTTGTTTGCCGTAGAACGAAAAATTTTCAAGCGAAATTAAAAACAATGCCTTTGCTGCATCATCATTTGAAATTGTTTTACAATCGTATTCTGTTACCATTGTATTATTTTCTGGAAACAAATCAGGAAATGTCCCATTTCCAATTTCATACGGATTATTATTTTTCTTATCCGCCTGTTCCGCTTTCGCAATCGCGGGCATCTGTAGGAACGGCTTTTCTCCATACAGCCAGAAGCAGTCGTAATGCCCGGTAAGATACGAGTCCACCTTTTGCCGCATGCCGTTACAGCCAAGTTTTTTCCAATCGTCTTCGGTTTCCGGCGTACAGGCACTCTGCGCAATGGCGAGCAGCAGCTTGAACACAGAAATCTTTTCGACCGGATTTCCGCCGAGCGACGTAATTGATGTATCAGAAAAAATCTGACGCAGATTCACTTTGCCTTTTTCTGCAACAGGAATCCACGGCTCATCAATTAAGTTAAACTTATTCTCTGCCAAAATCGTCTCCTCCTTTCTTTTCTATTTGATATCCTAATCTTGTATTGTATAAAAAGCATTTTCCATCGCGTTCAACAATGGTGTTCTGCAGCGTACGGAGATATTCATCATCGCCCACCAGCGCCGCTCTGAACGGATGCTCATCGTCGTCTTCTCCGCCCACATACACATAAGGCGAAAACAGACGCACAGTCTTGTCATAAAGTGGCGCATTCTTTTCTGCAACGGTCACGCAGTGCTCAAAAAGAATTCTCGCAACAGTACGAATCTGTCGTTCAGAATATTTTGCACTCTGTACCGGCACTGTAATTGTTTCATCAGAATCAGCAAATGATATTTCATAGCTGTTATCTTTTTTTACAAAAGATTTTACCAGAAGCACGCGACAGTTTTCTATTTCTGAATATCGTGTCTGCACTTCTGATTCTGTGAATGTATTTGCTGCCGTCGATTGCGTAATACGCGCAAAATTTTCAAGTTGCATTTTCTTTGCAGTCATTTCATTTTTAAGCTGCTGCAGCCTGCCTGATTCAGTTCTGTCTTGATACGTTTTTTCAAGAAGCGTACGAATATCAGACGGAAGTGAAACTACATGCACCTCTTTCCACACTTCAAGTGTCCGCAGTAAAACATACTCGCTGTACACCGCAGATGAAAGTCCGAACATGCGCGGTGTTGAAACAGCCTTGTCATATTCAGGGGAAAGAATCAGCACACTGCATTTTGCATTTACCGGACGGACTTCGTTATGCGAATCATGACGCCACAATCGTCCCATACGCTGGAGCATCATATCGGTCGGACATAATCGCGTTACCAGAAAGTCTGCATCGATATCAAGTGACTGTTCAAGCACCTGACTGCCAACCAAAATGCGCCCGAACTTTCTCCTCACTTCATTGTTTCCGCTTCCATACAGCGAAACCCATTTACCCTCGTTTACTGCACGAGTTTCTTTAATATACCGTGAATGAACAAGCCCATATTCAACGGCAGTGCCCGCCATTTTTGCCGCAATACGCTGGTATATTTTCTGCGCATCGGAAACGGTATTTTCTATCCACAGCACTTGTTCGCCAGACTCGGCTTTTTCCATTGCAGCATCAAGAGCTTCTTCGTCATCACTTGTTAAACTGATATGAACTTTTTTCTCTTTTTCAGTTGCAACAGAAGTCTGAACCAGTTGATCTGAATCGCTTCCCGGTAACGCGGTGACAAGCGGATACGACTCATTGAAAGAACATGATGACTGTACCGAAAGAATATTTTTCTTCTGTTCCGCCGTAAGCGTTGCGCTGAGAATAATAACAGTGCAACCGATTTCATGCAGGCAGTGAACAAGCGTGTTGAGGATTGTTCCTGTGTATGCATCATAGCTGTGTACTTCATCAAGAATCACCACTTTTCCCGCTAGACCGAATGCGCGTACCATTCCATGCTTTACATTCATCACCGCCATGAGCGCCTGATCAACAGTGCCGACCGCAAACGGCGCAAGAATACCGCGCTTACCCGAATCAAACCAGCTTTTACCAGAATCAGCGTCTTCACCAAAGACCGCAGTTTCAAGCCATGCCGAACTATGCAGAAGTTTTAATGCATTTTTTTCATCACCAGTGACAACAGAAAGAAACTTCATCACTCTTTCATAAATTTTATTAGAAGTAAGCTGCGTAGGAAGACCGAAATAAATGCCATCGGCTTTACCAGCAGCAATCATCTTGTACGCCGCATAGAGGGCGGCTTCCGTTTTGCCAATACCCATCGGAGCTTCAAGAATATACACTCCGGGGTTATTCACTTGCTCGTAAAAAACAAGCTGTGCTGTTCTCGGTGCAAATCCAAAAATATCGGCAAAAGAAAGATTCTGTTTGAACGAAATTTTTCTAAAGCCGGCATCAGCGACAGCTTGCTCCGCCATCAATTGCAACTGTTCATCGCTTACGTTTGACTCCGATGTCAGCTTTGAAAACGCGCCGCCGGAAGCTATCCAGTCTGCGACGGTAATAAATCCACCAAAAACCGCCGCTTCATTCCAGTCTTTTATCTGAGGCCAGATGTCTTTTGTGCATGCAAATTCATTTTCAAGTTCAGAAAGCAACTCATGCCGTTTCTGTGTCCACGCCTTGCCGCCATATCCGTCCTCTGCTATAGGACTATTGTTTGGTTTGAACCCGTGATGCATTCCTTCAATCAGCGAAATGTATTGGGGACAATCTGCAAGTGCAGCCTGTGTAACCTTCGCATGAAACGAGGTCCCCTTTCCCTTCGCATTGTCGGCATTCGCATTATTAAATTCCGGATAATTAGAAACATTACAGTTTGTTAAACAGGAATAAATTTTTTTTTGAAAGTCAGGACTGATTTTTCCGATATCATGACACGCTGCAAGAACGACAGCTTTATCACTTAGCATATTTTCTTTTTTTTGCGAATTGAGAACAGTTAGTAATGATTCTGCAACATATCCTGTAATTTTACAATGTTGTGCAACACTTATACCAGATATGATTTGTCCATCATCAGCCTTTACCGTTTTGCTTAACAGATTGATCGAAATTTTTGTTTCAGGAACATCTGTTAAATTCTTTGTATTGTGACCAAGCAATTTCCTCTCCTACATTTACAGTATACACCGCATCTGAGATTCCTGCAACGAACTTCACCAATTAATTCATTGTCTTTCCTACGCCCCAATGCGCACCACCACTCCCGCCGCACCGTCCTGCATGCACCCGATGCGTGCGAGCGACGCGTTGAAGTTGTAGCAAGACGGCAGCGCCTTGCGAAGAATCGCAGCACCGGTAGCACGTATGTAGCCTGCGTGCACTTTGCCACCATTGCCGGAAAGTTTGGCGCGGATATCATCGATGCACACGGCAATTGCATTCGAGTCGTGAGCGTTGTATGGTTCTGCTTGAACGGTTACGCCGAGTGATGAGAAAAGCGTGTCGCGGGCGGTGCGGACGGCGCTGGTGTTCTGCACGAAGTCACGGCCTGCTGCTTCGCGGGTGATTGCATCGATGTACACGAGTCCGTCATCTGACCAGTCGTGGAAGTTTGCACCGACGATGCCGATGGTGAGTTCAAAATGAGTGTTCGTTTTAAAGAAGCGGGTGAACATTTCAGCGGGAGTTTCTTTTTCGGGGACGGGGGCAAGGCGTTTCTTGGCGGCTTCGTAGAAAAGAATGGTGGCGTCATCTTCATCAGCACTGAACATTCCTCCGCATGAATAATACTGCATGAAATAATTGTCTGGTTCACCCAAGCGGCCGAACATAAGTGCGAACAATGATTCTGCTGCAACGGGTTCGATGATGAACATGGTGAGTTGTGCGAATTTCATGAAGATGCTCATGCGACGGGAAATAAGTTCTGCGACGAGCAAGGTGTCTTTTGCTTCGATTGCAGAGAGGACTGCGCCGATGTGCGTGAGGTATGCGAATGTGTCTGCGTTTGGAATAGTGACGGTCGGTTCAAGGTGAACGGTGATGTCCGCACGGAGTTCTTCTGGAAGCCAGGTGTACCACGCAGAAGAAAAGTATGTGCTTCCTTCAATCGTGTTCGATAGTGTTTTTTCGTTTTGCTCGATGCGGCCGATGTAGTCGAGCTGACCGGTTGCGCTTATTACAAATCCCCAGCGCTTTGCGTCAGATTCTGTTTTTGATTCAATAACAATGTTTGGTTCAGTCATATACTGCCTCCGTAGGTTTTGCAAGCCTTACATAAAACAGTATACGCGACTAGGTGGGACATATGTTGTCCCTGTAAAATTTATTTCATCACTTGTTTTTTGGGTGAAGAATGTCCTTTTCTTCCATCATTTTACGGGAATACTCTTTACCATTTTGAATTATGGAGAATATCGGTAACGGCAAGTCGTATGCGCTTGAGACTTTCAGGGCCTGTTATTTGTGTCTTTTGAATGAATCCAATGTCATAGTAACCAAGTGCATTGCCGGCGCTATGACAGATAAATCCTTCTTTGTACGGTCCGTTTTCAAGAACTATTTGAGGAACTAGTCCAATGCCTAATCCAAGCGCTGCAAGTGCCATGACTGCTTCATTTCCTTCCGCTTCGGCGGCAATCATTGGTTGCACGTTGCGACTTTTTGTCCACGAATCAAATCGTCTGCGGGCAAGTCCTTGCTTTGGCAGTATGAGTGGCACTGACGAAACAATATCCTGCGGACTGCCGCTTACTTCAACGTAGGAACCGGTACTGCTTGCGGCAAAAACGAGCGGACTGGTGCGCACCGGAATGCAGTCAAACGCATCGTATCCTTCGTCAGGTATTGCTGCTACGCCAAGTTCGGCGCGCCCTTCGCGTACAGCGGCAACGGCTCCAGCGGGGTCACCTGTTTCTACTGAAAGTTGTATTGCGGGATATTTTGAAGCAAGTCGCTTGATAAACGGCGGCATTATGGTGTAGCAAGCAGTGACACTCGCATACACGTGAAGCGTTCCTGTTACCACATCGGCTTTATTGGAAAATGCAGAGAGTAACGCTTCTTGCTCAGAGATACATTTTGTGGCAAAGACGGCAAATTTCTTTCCTTCTTCAGTAAGGGCGACTTCACGGTTGTCACGGTCAAAAAGCGTTGTTCCAGTTTCCGACTCAAGCCTGCTGATAAGGCGGCTCAATGCGGAAGGACTTAAATGTACTTGCTGAGCGGCTTTGGCAAAATGGAGCTGGCGGCTCAGCACGGTAAATGCTTTTAGTTCATAAAAATCCATACAGACAGTGTACGGGTAACGCAAAAATTCGTCAATGACACTTCTTTTGGCGCAATGTATGGTATACTGGTATCTATGAAGTCACTTAAATTACCGTTCATCATTGCTCTTGTTGCAGAAATAGCAACCGCCCTGTTTCTAGTGTGGTTTTATACACGCACCGGCACAAGCGGTCTGTTCAAATGGAATCCACAGTACGGCGAACAATTCCATACCGCGGAGTTTTTGCTGCTAGTGCCGCCACTTTTTTTTGGTCTGGCAGTTCTCTTCTATTACATTAGCAAAAGACAGCAAACAGTTACCATCATATTTGCCTGCTTATCCATACTAGCAAGTTTTGGCTGCATTGGTTTTTCCGCGTGGAAATTAACGGTCACCGCAAAAGCCGGTCACTATGTTCCAAAAAACCACAGCGTAGTAAAAAACATGCTTCCTATACAAAATGCTCCTGTCATCACACACTTCGCCGTTTCTTCAGACCCTCACTGGAACACAACGTACTGCAATCCGCAGTCACGCACGGCAATCATGGAGCAAGTAAACAGCCGTAAGTACGATGCATTCTTTATTCTAGGCGATATAAGCGACCAGGGCGATATTCCAAACGGATATGAAGTCGTAGTAAGCGATATTAACAAATATCTTACAGAGACTCCGGTACGCTTGGTAATGGGCAATCATGATTCTCTTGTCGATGCAAAATGGATTTTCCAGACATACTTTAACGACGGACCAAAGGCAAGCCCGTATTATCGCATTGATTCAGGAAGCACGCATTTTATCATTCTAAATCTTTTGTGGGGAACAGAGGACTTTACGGCTCAGCAAAAAAATTGGCTCATCACCCAGCTTGAATCAATTCCACAGTCAGATACAGTCATTGCAATGTCGCACTGTTTTTATGTCTCAAGCGGTTACGTTGAAGCCGAAACAAATGCAAAATGGTATGACATTCCGCAGATGATAAAAGAAGTTTGTCCTATTTTTGAGAAATATCACGTAGATTTAGTGCTCAGCGGGCACAACCACCTGATGAATGTGCTTAAAAAGGACGGAATAACATACGCAATCTGCGGAGCAATGGGCGGTCCGCTTGATGACCGTACAGATTACAACTCCCCCTATTCAATTTGGGAAGAAAACACTAAGAACGGCTGGCTTGATGTGACTGTCGGCAAAAATGATATTCAGCTTGTGTACTTCGACTCCGACGGAAACGAACTGTACCGCGATTCTGTCACCCTTTCCAAGTAAAAAACAGTTCAAGGGGCTTCTTTTGCAGTACATTTTGGTGTATACTAATAATGATATTTATTCTTTGGAGGAATTATGAAAAAATTAATCCTTACCGCTCTTATAGCAGTAACTGCATACAGCGCATTTGCATTTGATTCTTCAGCATTTACACCAGCGGGAAAAGTCACTTCCTATACAAAAACAGACTATTCCGTAACAGCGAAATTCGGAGAATTCTACCGCTCACCAAAATCAAAATATGTACACGTGTTCGATGCAACAGGGCTTGAAACAGAAACTTCAGAGTATAATGCAAAGGACGTAATCATAGACAAGATTTCTTATCAATATGACGCAAGCCGCAACCTTGTTTCTTCTGTGTTCACCGATGCAACAAATGCCGTTGTCTGGAAAACCATGATGGTCTACGAAGCCGGCAAACTCAAAGAAGAGTCTGAATTTGACAAAGACAACAAATTGTCGGGCAAGACAATCTACAAGTATAGTGGCAGCACGACAGATGAATCTTATTACGATGCAAACGGCAAGTTGCTTTCAAAAACAATCACCAAGAGCAACGATGCAAATAAACTGGCGGAAGAAGCACAATATTTCGAAGACGGTTCACTCGATGTGAAGAAAGTCTACACCTACAATGACAAAGGTTTGCTCAGCCAGATTGAAACATTTGACAGCACAGAGACTTCTACCGGCAAATCAGTATATAAATATGACGACAAAGGATTTATTTCAGAAGTTCAGGTTTATTATGAAGACACACTTACCGAGCGCAACATTTATAAGAATGATGCAAACGGCAACCCTACAAAAATCACCACCTATATGGTAAGCGAAAAATTTGGCAGCACTGTTAATGAACTTCAAGCAATAACTGAATATATTTACAAATACTAGAACGGCTTCTTTAAAATAAAAATGCCCTGTTTCCAAAGAAGCAGGGCATTTTTTTTAGTAATTTTCTGCGCGAACTTGGAAGAATGACTGCGGATGTCCGCACACCGGACAAACTCCCGGCGCTTTCTTGCCAACGCAGATATGTCCACAGTTGCCACACTGCCAGATTACATCACCATCTTTGCTGAACACGCATTCCTTTGTTACATTGTCGAGCAGTTTGCGATAGCGCTCTTCATGTGTCTTCTCAATTGCTGCAACACCTTCAAACAACTTTGCAATCGCCTCAAAGCCTTCTTCGTGCGCAACTTTTGCAAAACTGGCATACATGTCCGTCCATTCGTAATTTTCACCATCTGCAGCGGCAGCAAGGTTTTCTGCGGTAGGTTTTATTCCTCCGTTAAGCAACTTGAACCACAGCTTTGCATGTTCCTTTTCGTTAGCAGCTGTTTCATCAAATATATTTGCAATCTGCTCATAACCATCTTTACGTGCTTGGCTCGCAAACCAATTATACTTATTTCTTGCCATTGACTCGCCGGCAAATGCTGTCTGAAGATTTGCCTCTGTTTTTGAACCTTTCAATTCCTTTGCCATAGTAATACTCCTTAAAAATCAAGCTCTCTCTGAAAATAGTTATTGAAAGTATACTTCTATTTTGTTATAAAATCAAATTTCCGGCCAAGCCCCGCAAACGTACCGTCTACAACGCAAGACATTGACAAGAACAAGTTTACCGCGTACCATGTAAACGAGGTATTTTTATGAAATACATAGGTATAAAGCTCGCGGACGGTTCATTTTATCCCATTCTTGAGGAAGGAAAGGCCGCAGAAAAGTTGCTCGATTTGACAACCGTACAGGATAACCAGACGACCGTTCAAATAGACTTGTACCGCTCTGCAAATTCTTCAATGGAAGACGCAGAATATGTCGATACACTTGAAATAAAGAATTTAAAACCGCATCCAAATGGAGAACCAGACCTGCACTTGAGTGTAAGCCTCGATGAAAAAAATGAGCTCAATGCGGAAATAAAAGACCCCGAAACAGGCAAAACAAGCGAAACGCAGGTAACACTTGTTTCACGCACGCTTGCAGAACGCTCCGCGCACCCGGTTAATTTTTCAATCGACGAGCAGGAACAAATTCCTACTGAAATAGAAGAGCCTATTCTTACCGATGACAACACTCTTGCAAACGATTTTGTTGTGCCGGCGGAAGATGACGCAGCCGTACCGAATATTCCTGACATAGACATTCCCGTTACTGAGCAAGAAGTTGCCGACAACGATGACACGACTCTTTCTGATGAAGAGCTTGCCTCAATTCAAAACACTGCCAATGTGCTTAATTCTTCCGAAGAAAATGCCGATACTGTGAAAGAGGATACTGAAGTGATAGGCCCATCTCCAAACAGTGAAGATTTTTCTTTTGATGATTTAACAAACGACTCTGAAACAGCAAAGAAGGATGATGTTTCTCCTTCGGAATTTGATACGTCTGAATTTGAGAAAGCAGTTACCGCAGATACTTTTCTCGAAGACGAAAAGAATACTGACGATGAAAAAACTCTTTCAGAACAGACAATTTCTGACTCAGACACCTCGGCAAAAGAACCGACCATTTCTGAACAAGACTCCATTCCAGATGAAATTCCAGCCTCTGAAAGTGAACCGGTTGTAGAAACGACTGGCGACGAAACAAACATTGACCTTCCTGATTTCACTGATATTTCTTCTACAGATTCATCTGATAGTTCAATAGAAGAAAAATCTTCTGCGGAAGAAACAAAACAGCTTTTCAAAGAATCAGATTATTCCGTTCCTGACTTTGATCAGCCGGCGCCAATTCCAACTGGTCTTACCGACTACTTTGAAGATCCAACATTCAAGGAACCTGTTTTCAACGAAACACCAACAGACGATACACCAATTGATGAAACAGCGGAAAAGAAACCCGTTGATCTTTCTTCTGACAGCGAGTCTGTTGAGCAAAAAACAAAGACACCGGTACTTATCTGCATCATCTGCGCAATCATCTGCATCATTGCAACGGTACTTGTGCTCTTTGTCATTCCTTCAAAAATCAATGTAATCAAATCCCGCAACACGCAGAGCAAAGAGCTTGTTGCTGAGCCAAAAGAACCTGCACCGGAAACGGCACCTGTTGAGCAAACACCTGTAGAGCCAGAACCTGTTGCTCCGGCAGTAGAAGACACCGTTGTTGTTGCACCTACGCCAGAAGTTGTTCCTGAACAGCCTGCGGCTCCGGTAGAAAAGCCGGCCGACATTCAGTACAAAATAAAATGGGGCGACACACTTTGGGATATTGCAGATGCGTACTACAAAAATCCATGGCGTTACCATAAACTTGCAAAGTACAACCATATTAAGAATCCTAACCTCATTATTTCTGGCACAACGATTCTTATTCCAGCAGAGTGATTTTTATTTTTAGAACGCTTGTGAACAACCGACATTTTTCTCAATTACTGTTTCTTCTCTGCTGTCTGTCTCTTTCTACTACAGGATGTGCCGGTGGTACAAACCTGCAGCAGGAGTACGGCGACGATGCCTGCTATTTCATCGGGCTTAACTCTCTTGCTTCCGGTGACAAAGACAATGCAAGTCGTCTTTTAAAAGAATCAATAAACAAAAGCTCACCGCTTGTAGCACGACGTGCTGCAGAAAAATATGCAGAACTCGGCGATGTGCAGGAACGCATACAGCGTTACGAAGAATTATATAAAAGATTTCCTGACAAAGATTCATTGCTGCGTACCTGCCGGGAACTTAACAATGATGAAGAATATGCAAAGATCATGAACTTAACTGAAGGAATTGACTGCCTTACCGAAGATAATGAGCTTGTGTACTATCATCTCAATGCACTCTTTGAAAAAAAAATAGAACGCTTTGCTCCTGAATTTTCCCAGTGGTGTCTTACACGTCCATTCACTTCAGAACAGTATAAACTTTACACAAAGGTAGTTGACGCTCCGATTGAAATCCGCTTCAGGGCATCAGTGTACCGCCAAGAATATGGCATTGCATACGAGAATATCAGAACGGTATGTGCAAACGCAAATGACAATCTTTCGCCATTTATCATAAGCGATGCCGGCAAAGCAAGTCTCTACGGTTCATCAGACTATCTTCAGAACGCATATTTCTTTGATAACCTTGCAAGGAAACTTTCCGGCGAATCAAAATTCTTCGCTTATTTTTATGCAGGAAGATTGTATGAACGTGCTGACAATAGTGACTCTGTCGCAGTGTCGCGTTTTAAGAAAGCAATGGAAACAACGACAGCAGACAACAGCTACGATAATGCGCTCTGGTATTACCTCAACACGCAGCTTAAAATCTCAACGTCAGCAGCTATATCCGCGGTGGAATCTTACCGTAAAAGCTGGCACGATGCTTCCTACTATGATGACTTCTTTGACACGCTTTCTGTGCGTCTCCTTTCACAACATTTATGGACAGACTTTTATCAGACAGCAAAACTGCTTGATGGATACGCAAGCGATGAGATTGTTGCAAAGTACAGCTATATTACGGCGCGGCTTATTGAATCAGGTTTTGTAAGCTCACCAAATGCTTCTGCAATAGAAACAGAAACGGCATTGTATACACGTGCGCTTTCAAGTGGTTCCGACTTATATTATCGACTCTTGGCTGCAAAAAAACTTTCAATCCCCGATGATAAATTTGACACCATTCTCTACCGCACCAACAGTCCTGCTTCATTTACAAAAAATGATGCAGAAGAAAAGCTACTGTCAGGGTATGCAGACTTCGGTCTTGGCGAATATATTTATCCTGAATGGCAGCAATTTTCTTCGCAAATAAGCGTTGCGTGCGTAAAAAAAATTGCGAGCTTTTTGCAGCAGGGTGGCAGTTCCGGAAATGATTTCTATGAGAAGAGTCTGCGCATTGCAGCAAAAAAGATTAATAACTGCGAAATTCTTCCTGATGAAGATTTGCTTAAACTTGTGTATCCACAAAATTTCCATGATGCGGCTTCAAATGCATGCCAACGTTTTAAGACGCCGGAATATCTTTTGTATGCGCTCATCAGAAGTGAAAGTTTCTTTGATCCGCAGGTAGTGAGCCATGCAGGAGCCAGCGGTCTTACGCAGCTCATGGGCAGTACAGCCGGTGATATTGCACACAAATTGCAAATGGAAAAATATGATTTGAATGACAGCACGACAAACATCCTGTTTGGCTGTTTCTACCTTGAGGAAATGCGCAGACGCCTTGACGGGTCATCAATTCTTGCAGTGTTTGCATACAACGGTGGCATCTCACGCGTGCGCACTTGGGTAAAAAGCGCTAATTTGGAATTTGGCACAAACACGCTTCCAAAGGATTTATTTCTTGAAGCGCTCCCGTTTGCAGAAACCCGCGAGTACGGAAGAAAAGTCGTTTCTGCGGCGGCAATGTATGGTTATTTGTATTACGGGAAAACAACCAGCCAAGTTATAGAAGAAATTCTACAGTAAGCAAGACAAAAAAATCTGCGGACAGGCCATTGTCTTTAGGCACAATCCGCAGATAAAACTAAAGCAAAAATAATTGACTATCAGTATCTAAACAATGCAACAGCACCGTATTTGCCAGGTTCAATTACCGGCAGCACGGCAAATGTTGGGGCATTTCTGCCAGATGCCATATCATGTGATTTAATATACGCCTTTCTAAACATAATAGGACGTACAATTCCCCAGGCAACACTGAATACGCCGAGCGACACTGTTGAAATAAGGAACCAGTTAGCTGCATTAAAAATGGAACCTCCCGCTTCGTTTGCAGCTTCCTTTGTAGACGCGTCATCTCCACCGCTAAAAATAGCGCCAGCCATACCGCCCATTGCTGCAGCCAGCGAACCCGATACCACATACACTACCGTTACAGCGGCACAACCCACCGCCACAACATCAACACCAACTTGAATCCAACCGCCCAACTTATCATGCTGAACAAATGAACCTACACCAAATGCAGGAAGAATATTCAGAATGATTGGTAGAGCAAGTTTTGTTTCTTTTGGAGTAACAACAGCCTCTGAATTAAACGCTATCGGTTCATCAGTTGTTGCTGTTGCTTCAGAAGCGGCTGGCTCCGCAATAGCAGTATCCGTATTTTCTGCAGGAAGAGAGATGTCTGCTTGCGCAAAAACAAACGCTGCTACAGACAAGAGAAGAACAACACTGCAAAGCATCTTTTTCATAAAAAACCTCCGTAACATAAATCTTATGTTCACTATAATAATAACACCAAAATCTCTAGTTTTCAACGCGTAAATTAAATATATTATTTAAGATTAATTTTACTAAAAACCCTATAGCCAAAATACTAAAAAACTTGTATGTTAATGCCACAGGGATAACTCGTTTAGTAGAGGAAATAAAAAATGGCAGACGAAACACTTGAATCAAAAGTTAAAGAAGCGCTTGATGCTTTCCGCCCGCAGCTCCAGGCAGACGGCGGTGACATGGAATTTGTTTCAATCGATGCAGATAAAAAAGTGCATCTGCGTCTTACCGGTTCATGTGGTTCATGTCCAATGGCAACCATGACCATCAAGATGGGCGTTGAGCGTTTTCTTAAGGAAACATGCCCTGAAGTGACTGAAGTCGTCCAGGAATTCTAATCGTTGCCTCTTCCTTTTCTGCCTGTCACAAAAGCTGATTTAGCTGAACGTCATATAGAAGAACTTGACTTTGTTTTTGTGTCAGGCGATGCATATGTAGACCACGCTTCATTTGCAGCCGCAATTCTTGGCCGGTTGCTCGAATCTCATGGATACACTGTTGGTATCATTCCCCAGCCAGATTTTCATTCCGCAGAATCTTTTATGGTCCTCGGGAAACCAAAATTAGCATTTCTAGTTTCTGCCGGTGCCATGGACAGCATGGTTTCAAACTATACGGCAAATAACAAACCTCGTTCAGAAGATGCATATGCCCACGGCGGAGTTGCCGGTCACCGTCCTGACCACGCACTCATTGCGTATTGCGCAAAAATCCGTGAAGCATACAAAGGCGTGCCTGTCATTATCGGCGGCATCGAAGCAAGTCTTAGGCGAACAACGCATTATGACTATTGGTCAAATACCATAAAGCATTCTGTCCTACTCGACAGCAAAGCTGATTTGCTCATGTACGGAATGGGGGAACACGCAATGCTGGAAATTGCAGCACTTTTAAAAAACGGTGTTCCGGTGCGACAGATACGAAACGTACGTGGCACAGTCTGGTATACAGGAAGAGAAAGTGAACTTCCGCCACATGTTTTTGCATTTGAAGGTAGCCGTCCGGCAATCGACACGCTTCATGTTCCTCACGACATGTCAATCCGCCTGCCACAATTTGCGGACATACACCAAGACACTCCTCAGAGCAAAGAATTATTTGCAAAATCATATCTCATTCAAGAGCAAAATACAGATGCAATAAATGCACACGTCCTCATTGAGCAGGCAGAGGGACGCTTCATTGTGCAGCAACCGCCGGCCTTTCCGCTTACAACAGAAGAATTTGACCGCGTAATGGAACTGCCGTTCACCAGACGCTACCACCCAATGTATGATATTCCTGCAGAAAACGGCAAAGTCGGAGTACCCGCGCTTGAAGAAGTAAAATTCAGCCTGGTAAGTTCACGCGGCTGTTTTGGAGCATGCTCATTCTGTGCAATCACTTTTCACCAAGGAAGGCGGATCCAGTCACGGAGTCATGAATCTCTTTTGCGTGAAGCAATACAACTCACCAAAGACTCTGACTTCAAGGGATACATTCATGATGTAGGCGGACCGACTGCAAACTTCCGCCATGACGCTTGTGACAAGCAGGCAAAATACGGCGCCTGTCCTGACCGTGACTGCATGGGTACGCATCCATGTCCAAACGTAAAAGTTGACCACAGTGAATATGTTGAATTACTACAGAAACTGCGCGCGCTTCCAGGAGTAAAGAAAGTCTTTATCAGAAGCGGCATACGCTTTGACTATCTCATGATGGACAAAGACCGCACATTCTTCCGGGAGTTGTGTCAGTATCATATAAGCGGACAGCTCAAAGTTGCTCCGGAACATGTTTGCAACAACGTACTTTCACTCATGCGTAAAAGTACACATGAAGTGTATGAGGAATTTTCAGCAGAATATCAAAAGATAAACAAAGAGCTTGGCCTAAAACAGTATCTTGTTCCATATTACATAGCAAGTCATCCGGGAGCAGGACTGAATGAAGCGATTGAAACCGCGCTCTATCTTAAAAAAACAGGATTTGTCCCCGACCAAGTGCAGGATTTTTATCCCACACCAGGAAGTTTGGCTACCTGTATGTACTACACAGGTCTTAATCCACATGAGCAGAATCAAGACGGTTCGCTCAAGGAAGTGTATGTTGCGCGAGGTGCGCATGAACGCAGACTTGAACGAGCGTTGCTTCAGTTTGACAAGATTGAAAACCGCGCCCTTGTCCGCGAAGCGCTAGAAACCGCCGGTAGAAAAGATTTACTCAATGTGCTACAGTAGCGTATTCATTTAGGAGATTACATGCAGATAGCAAAAGACAAAGTAGTTACTATAAACTACTCGCTTAAAGATGACGAAGGAAAACTTCTCGATGCTTCAACAAAAACTGATCCTCTCCAGTACGTTCATGGAAACGGAAATCTTCTGACAAAACTTGAAGAAGCGCTTGAAGGTAAAAATCCCGGTGACAAAATTTCTGTCCTTATTCTTGCAAAAGACGGCTATGGCGAATATGACGAAAAGCTGATTGTCGAAGTACCACGCAGCCAGTTTGATACATCTGTGCCGATTGAAGTAGGTATGAAGTTCCAGGCAGAAACGCCTATGGGCCCGCAGATTGTCACTGTAGAAAAGACAACAGACGAATCAATCACTATAAATGGAAACCATGAGCTAGCCGGAAAAAACCTTCACTTTGACATTGAAGTCATGGAAGTCCGTGATGCAACAGAGGAAGAACTCAAGCAGTCTTCTGGCTGCGGATGCGGTTGTGGCTGTGAAAGTGACGATGAATGCGAAGGCAACTGCTCAGGCAATTGCGGTCAGTGTCATAATGAGTAACAGTTACCGCGCAAGCGTTTGAACTGCTTTAAGAATGCGCTCAGTGTTCACTTGAACAGGCGCGTCAAGCATTTCTACCGTGACCGTTGCTATTTCTGAATAGAGTTTAATTCGTTCTTCATAAAACGAATGGAAAATATCCCGTACTTCAGCAATGGAGTGCGGGCTTTTTTTTGCAATGTATGCAGGAATATTTAAAATCGTACCATCTGGAGCAACAGAGGATTCACAAACAATGCGGTCAGCAGCAAGTTTTTCCGGCGACTGTAAAAAAATAAATTGCACTGTACCTGCAAGAGCCGCAAGTGCATCTTTATTTGTGCAGATGCCACCACCCGTCGCAATAACAGCGGTAATTCGCGCTGTTCCGCTGTCATCTATCTGGCTCAGAATATTTTTGCAGGCTTCACATTCAGCAACTTTAAAAGCGGATTCACCTTGCTGTGTATACAGTTCACGTGGCGAAAGTTTTGTCTGCTTTGCAATCACATCATCTGTATCAAAGAACGGCACATTGTACTTCTGTGCAATGCATCTTCCCTGAGTAGATTTTCCGCAATGTTTAATTCCCATAAATACAAGAATACTCATTCTAAAAGCGCCGACCTTTTTTCTGCACCGCATCATCAGTATTTTTTTTTGCTGATGAGTGTTGGGTGCGCGAAGCGTTCTTCTTTACTGGCGCAGGGCTACCGCTTCGCAGTGAGTTCCCCGGAACGTACAAAAGAAAAATCGCAGGCACTTTGTTTATGTCAGGCATCGGCAGACTTTTCCATTCAGCAACAGTATGAGTATGAATGAATTCTTCACTGCAAGTAATTCCCGCAGCAATGCAAATTTTTGTTTCCAGATGGCAGACTTTGAGCAATGTCTCAAGCATCTGCACATTGCGATACGGTGCCTCTATAAAAAGTTGAGTCTGCTGTTCTCGCTGCGCGCGAATTTCAAGCTGACGTATTTTATCACCACGTTCACTTGGTTTGACTGGAAGATATCCATTAAAAGCAAAATTTTGTCCGTTACAGCCGCTTGCCATTACTGCCATAATCATTGAAGAAGGCCCGACGAGCGGTATGACACGAAGATTCTTCCTTTGCGCCATCTCAACAACTGCAGCTCCGGGATCTGCTACAGCCGGACACCCTGCTTCAGAAATGACGCCCATGGATTTACCGTGGATAAGCGGATCAAGATAGGTGCTTATGGTAGATACATCGGTATGTTCATTAAGCTCTGTAAACGAAAGGGAACCTATGTCTATAGAATCATCAAGCTGCTTTAGAAAACGAATTGCAGAGCGCGTATTTTCCACAATGAAATATTTTATCTGCGAAACGATTGTTCTATTGTACGGCGGCAATACGCTATCTATAGGCGTTTCACCAAGCGGAACAGGAATTAAATATAATGCAACTTCCATAATTTCTTCTGCCATTACTCTAATGGAAAAAATATATTGTGGCAAGCAAGAATATTGTATGAATTTTCTTGACAACCGCAGAAAGTGGTGAGATACTTAAATTATCAACATGATAGCAATACTATCAGTGTGGCACACCATCAAGGAGTTACTGTATGACCCTGGCTGACATTATCGCAACAATCACCACAATTCCGGTAGAAGCAGAAGGAAAGACAGTCACCGTATTTAAAAGCACGCACTACTATCATCCTCATGCTCTCGAAACAAAAGCAACTGCAGACAAAGCAAAACGTATCTTTGCTGCGCCAACACTTACCTCGCTCATAAATCAAACAGTCGTTTCTGAGGAACAAAAGTCATATTGTCTTTCACATGACTTTTCCTTTTATGGAACAGGATGGCAGTCATGGGGATTTGGCGGTGAAACAAACTGTGGAAAATATCAGAAAGATTTTTTGCCCCTTATTCCACAATTCAAGAACTACATCACCATGCCAGGCGGTTCTCCGGTATCAGTGCGCAAACGAAGCAAGCTGCTCACCGGACAGTTCATCATCTACTTCAGATGGGGCAGCACCTATCTTGTTGTCGCATCAACTGGCAACAGTCTTATTTCACAGAGTGCCGCTTCTTGTCTTCCTCCGGTAGAATTTACTATAAATAGAAAGGATAGAATCCTTACCTGTAGCATTGACGCCGCCGGTAAGACTTGGAAAGACAATGATATTGTTGCGGAGCTTTCAATTTTCTCTGTCACCAATTTCTTTGAACTGTCCGCGGTGATTGCTTCGCTTTATACATCTCCATCAGACACCCGCTTTGCCTCGTGCAAAGAATTGAGTCTCTTTCCGCAAAAGATTATAACCGGCGGCTGGGAGTCTTGGTACAACCACTATGCAAACATAAATGAAAATCTTATTGCCGCTGATTTATATGCAATTGCAAAAAATGACAACTTTGTAAAAACATACATCATGCCAAAGACAAAAAATGTCGTCTTCCAAGTTGACGACGGCTGGGAAAAAAGTGTAGGCGACTGGCAATACAGCACACATCGCTTTCCAAAAGGAATGCAGGCTCTTGCATCATCAATTGCCAAAGAAGGATATGTTCCCGGACTGTGGATTGCTCCATTTCTCGTTGACTGGCGTTCAGACTTCCGCAAAGAACACAGCGACTGGATGTTGCGTAATAAAAAAGGCAAACCTGTCGAAGCAGGCTTTAATCCTACCTGGGGAGCTTTTGCAGGCAAGGCTCAACCGGCACGCCCATATTCATTTTTCTGCCTGGACTTAAGCAACGATGCTGTTCTTTCATATCTTGACGCACTTATGAATCGCATTATAAATGAGTGGGGATTCAGATACATAAAACTTGATTTCTTATATGCCGGAATGCTTAACGGCTGTTTTAAGAACGACGGCAGCGCGTACGAATGGAATAATCGCGCTTTGAAAACACTTACCGCACGCACCAAAAACAACAAAGGCGAAACAATTGTCTACCTTGGTTGCGGAATGCCGTTTGAAACTTCATTCAACTACCTGCCTCTTTCTCGCATCGGACCTGACACAAAAGAAACTTGGGATATAAACAGCTTGAAGCACATTCACTTTAGCGGCCGGCCAGGCGCCATTGTAAACATGAAAAGCACGCTCGGGCACTCCTTCTGGAATGAAAACATCTACGTCAACGACCCGGATGTCATCTTTCTACGTGACACAAACATAACACTTACCAACACAGAAAAAGAACTTATTGCACTTGTCAACTTTTTGTTTGCAGGACAGCTCATGATTTCCGATGATATGACAGAACAACCCACACCGCTTACTGCAAATATCACTGCGCTCTATAATAAATTTGCCGGCGAAAAATTTGGTCTTGTCAACATAACAGAAAATACCATTTGCATTTTTAGCAAGTCAAAGACATTCTGCGGAATTATCAATCTTGCAGACAAGCCTTTTTCTCTGTCAAAGAACAATTTTTTATCATTATGTGGAATTTCGGAGAATGCTTCGCTTACGCCAGAAGTTATGCATACAACTGTTTCTGCGCAAAATATACTTACGGCAGAAAGACATTCAATAACAATATTTTCTGTTTCAAGAATATAATTTGCAGGAGGAAAAATGCAAGACAAAACATCTGTCATTTTTGGAAACATAATTGACGAAAAAACAATTCGCAATGCGGCAAAGCAGCAACAGAAATTCCTTAAGAAATTCGGTGATGACCGCAACACAAAATATCATCTTGCTGCAATTGACAATCCAGTGCTTACTCCAGCAATGGGCGTAAAGGTGCTTGTGCTGTCAGACAATCCTTTGCAAAAGTTACCACAAAAAAGCATTATCATCGGAAACATACGCATGGGATTCGGCCACTATCGAATCTCAATGGCAATGGCTTCTGCTGCGCATAAATTGGGATACACCCCACTTTGGCTCGATTTAAATTCATTTCCAACAACGACATGCACAAAAATTATTTCGTATCAGAATAATTTGTATTCACTTGGTTCCCGTCTGTCCCAAAAATATAAACTTTTTAACACATTGGTATGGGAACCGCTTAACAGCGAAGGTTTTAAAAAACTTACCTACAATGCAGGAGATCAAAAGACAACAGAGCTTATGACACCTCTGTTTGCTGACTTGCCAAAAGATACTCCATACATAGCCACACATTCTTGGCCATCTCAAGCAGCAGTTCACGCAGGAATGACACACGTAGTAAATGCAATTCCGGATAACTGGCCAATGGCATTACATCTTTCGCAGGGAGCGCTGCATACAGTCCAGACACCATCATCATATTTTGGTTACCGCACGCTCAAAGGCTTTGACAAAAAAAGAATACTCAAGCCGATGGGCAATGATGACATTGTATACACCGGGCATTATATTGACGATGAACTAGTACGCAACATTGAAAAAGACTGTGCCGCGCGAACAGACAGACTTCGACATAACAAGCCAATACGCTTCCTGCTTACCATAGGCGGTGCCGGCGCGCAAGGAAATTATTTTGCCGAGCTTATCAAAACACTTATTCCTTACATAAAATCATGTCGGGCAGTTCTCTACTTAAATATTGGCGACTATAGCAATGTTTGGAATTTCTTTACTCAAAAAATTCCTGATATAGAAAAACTTACACAAAAACATTTTGATAACTGGGAAGAAACAAAATCCTTTGCAAAGAATGCGCTTGCAAGCAAATCACCTTCAGATATCTATGCACGTGGAATTCACGTATTCTGCAACAAAGATATTTTTGCAGCAGTATATGCAACAAACATACTAATGCGTTCATGTGATGTGCTCATGACAAAACCAAGTGAACTCGCCTTCTATCCTGTTCCTAAACTGATGATTCAACATGTTGGTGGCCATGAAAAATGGGGTGCCATCCGTGCTGCAGAAATCGGTGACGGCACTCCAGAATGCTATGAACTTGAAACGGCAAAATCAACAATCATTCAGTTCATTGAACATCCGGAATTAGTTGAACATATGTGCAACGCAATTATCAGTGCAAAACGCGCAGGCATTTACAACGGGGCATATCACGCTGTAGAGCTTGCTGCTCACCTCAAAAAAACGGAGTATATATATGCAGGCTGCTGAAAAAAGAAAGCAAGAGCAAGAAGAACTTAAGGCTTCTCGCATAGATCGCATTCTTGAGCGAACATACGATTTATTTTCTAACGATGGAATTGATTCAATCACCATGGATAAGATTGCAGAGAATGCAGAAATTGGCGTAGCTTCGCTATACCGCTACTTTTCAACAAAAGACATGCTTGCAATCGAATGCGCAACATATGCATGGAAAAAAGAAGAAGCAACCTATAACCAAATATTTGAACCTGAAACATACGCAACGCTTACCGGTCTTGCACAACTCAACGAACTTCTCTCGGTTTTCCCAAAAATGTTTTTAACTGAAGGAAAATTCTTCCGCTTCATTTATTATTTTGACGCATATATAAAACGTCAGAGTGTCATGCCGCAGCAGCTTACCGCTTATGAAGCAACAATCATCGGACCACAGCGCATCACTATGGAAGCAATAAAAAAAGGACGTGCTGATGGTTCAATTCACATCACCAATGTAACCGATGAAGAAATTTATTTTACTGCAACGCACGCGCTGTTTAGTCTTGCCCAAAAATTATCTTTATCAGGCGAAATGTTATATATGGACAAAAGTATTTCCGCTCAACGCCAAATGGAACTGCTTGTCAGTATGATAATCAATTCACTTAAATGACGAAAGTCAATTTCGAGGAGGAATTCAATGAAATCTTTATCAAGAGGAAAAACTTGGCTTTTTGCCATAGGGCAATTTGGTTGGGCACTGCTTTCAGGAATTATCGGCAGTTGGCTTGTATACTTCTATCAACCTGATGCACAATCAATTGCAGACGGTCAGACTGTATTTATTCCACAAGGTCGCGTTTTCTTAGGACTGCTCACCATTATTGGTGTCATCACTGCATTTGGTCGTATCTTTGACGCCGTCACCGATCCGCTTGTTGCCTCTCTGTCTGACAACTGCAAATCATCAATCGGCCGACGCATACCGTTTCTAAAATGGTCCGCACTTCCCTTTGCAATAATCACCGTGCTTGTGTTCTGCGCGCCGGTAAACCACACCAGTACCATTAACGCAGTATGGTTGTTCGTACTTGTCGCGGCATATTATATGGCAATTACTTTATATTGCACTCCATATACAGCGCTCTACTCAGAAATCACCCATACCGAAGGTGAACGCATGCTTGCTTCAACAGCAATATCGCTTACCTTTATTGCAGGAACAGCAGTTGCATATTGCGCCCCAACAATTTGGAACGCGCTTACGCCTACATTCGGCCGCATCACTGCAATGCGCATTGCGTTTTCAATTCTTGCAGTAATCTCACTAATTTGTATGTACGTTCCGGTATTTACCATCAAAGAAAAAGATTACGTCGATGCAGCTCCGGTACAAGGCAATATGTTCCAATCACTTGGTAAAACTTTTAAAAATAAAAACTTCCGCATCTTTGTCGGCTCAGATATTTTTTATTGGATTGGACTGACTATGTTCCAGACAGGACTTCCTTATTTTATAACTTCATTGTTAAAACTTCCAGAATCTTATTTCATGCCTATGTTCGTTGGAATGACAGCACTTTCGTTGGTGTTCTATCTGCCAATCAATCTTATGACAAAAAAAATTGGAAAAAAACGCATGGTTATACTTGCATTCATCATCTTTACCATTGCCTTTGCATACACTGCACTTACCGGAAAATATACACATATTCCCACAACAGTTCAGGCAATCATTCTTGTTGTCATCAGTTCATTCCCTATGGCAATTTTTGGCATTCTGCCGCAAGCAATGGTTGCTGAATGCGCTGAGTACGATTCTAAAGTCACCGGCGAAAGTAGACAGGGCATGTTCTTTGCCGCACGAACTTTTTGTTTCAAGCTAGGGCAAAGTCTTGCCATGCTATTATTCTCTTCACTTGCAACAATCGGTGTAAAAACTATTAACGGAGTTGTAACAAATACCGGTTTAGGATATCGTCTTGTTGCTGTAATCGCCGCATGTCTTTGCTGCATTGGTGGCATCATTCTTCTGTTCTTTAACGAAAATATTTTTAAAGAAAATAAATAGTATCTCCTGTTTTATATTTATTTTACGCAGCACAGTTATACGTATTTTACTGTACTGCGTTTTTTTATTCCCAAAAATTCAAACTCAATTGCTGAACCATTCCATACAAATGAATCTCACGCGCAGAATACATTTTTATTGCAGTTCCTGATTATTCATGTTATTCTTTACCATATCACAAATTTTCTATTGGAGGAAAAGGAATGAAGAAATATTCAGCAGAATTTTTAGGCACTCTGGTGCTTACTCTATTTGGATGCGGCTCAGCAGCACTTTCTGGTGGCATTGACGGCAAGCTCGGCATTCTTGGCATTGCGCTTGCATTTGGCCTTTCAATTGTTGCAATGGCATACGTCATCGGCGGAGTTTCTGGTTGCCATATAAATCCTGCAGTAACGCTTGGCGTTCTTATTAACAAAGGCATTTCATTTAAAGATGCCGTTTGCTATTGGATTGCTCAGTTTCTTGGAGGCATTGCAGGAGCAGCACTACTTGTAGCAATTATCAAAACTGCAAACATTGGCAGCGTAACAGACATTGGTCTTGGTGCAAACGGATATGGCGGACTCTCATATGTCGGCATTAGCATGGGCGGAGCTTTCCTTGTTGAGGTCATTCTTACTTTTGTTTTTGTATTTACTGTCCTTGGCGTTACTTCAAATGAAAAAACAAGCAACGTTGCAGGAATAGTCATCGGTTTGACTCTTGCTTTTGTTCACATTCTTGGCATTCCTCTCACCGGCACTTCCGTAAACCCTGCACGCAGCTTTGGTCCGGCACTTTTGCTTGGTGGTGAAGCTCTTCGCCAAGTATGGGTGTTTATTGCAGCGCCACTTGTTGGTGGAGCGCTTGCGGCAATTATATATAAACTGATTGTAAAGAAATAATTTTATTACATAAAAAACTGCATTGCTTTTTATGAAGCCGACAAACTTCATGCAATGCAGTTGCAATTTCAAATGAAAAACATAATTTAAAATTTATTCATACAAAGTAAAGGCTGCCCAATAAAAAGGATTTGACCACTTCTCATCCTTCCTAAATTCTTCCTTGACCTTCTGATATGCATCTCGATATGTCATTCCTTGTTCCTGAACAAGCATATACATTTTGCACATAAATGATGCAGTTGCCTCATCATCAACGCTCCACAAACTTACGCCAACATGATGTGCTCCTGCAACCATAAATGCACGAGATAATCCTACCATGCCATCGCCTCTCTTAATTTCACCAAGACCCGTTTCACACGCAGACAGACACACCATATCCGCATTAAAATCAAGCAACGCTGTTTCCGAAACAGTAAGATATCCATCATCAGAAGATTTATCCTTGAGCAAACCAGACACTTCTGAAAAAACGACGCTCGACATGTCACTTACCGTGTTGTCAAAATATCCATGACATGCAAGATGGACAATTGAATATGTTTGCAATTTCTTCTGCTCTGAAAGTTTTTTTATTGTTTCCTCAGCCACACTTTCTCCGGAATACAGCGTCATTTTCTTTTCTGTAAAGACTTCTTTTTGTAATACTTTTATTTCCGAAAGCGTTCCCGGCAAATCGTTCCACTCAAAACTTTGGTCGGCAAAATATATTCCCGCTCCTTCTTTCTGAGCTTTTTCAATAATGTATTCACGATTAACGTCATTAAACGGTTCTGCTTCTGTTCCTTTATGAGTTGAAATTCCTGCGCCTCGCTTTGAAGCACCACGTTGGTTTTCTTCAGACGAAACAAAGGCCGTGCGATGTTCATCTTCAGTCAGCTGGCTGTTATACCATGCACCGCCAAAAGCAAGTGCCTTAGGCTGCGCCGACTTTAAATCTGAAGCATCAGAAAGAATGCTCACCGAAACAGATGGTGAAAAAGAAATTGCATACCGCTCACCAAAATCATCACTGCCACTATTCTTTCTTAGAATGTCAAACGGTAAAAATGCAAGCGAACCGTCCGGAACAATAACAATGCTAGTAATATCTGCAGGAATTTTATCTATCACTGGTTCAATCAACTTTTTATATAAATCATTCCGCGTGTCTTCGTATTTTTTTTCCGGCCTACAATTACTTATATTGTTTCGCAGTTCATTCACCGCTTTAGAATACTCATATGTTTCGTCAATAGGCACAGATACTATTTTATCTGCTGTAACAACGATGCAATATGAATACAAAGCGGCTGGTGAATCTTGTTGCGGATCAATTGACTTGTCCCACAGCACGTATTCAAGCACTGCCCGATTTTTACCACACCATTTTTTTGCTTCTGTAGCACTAACAGGTTTTGGATTTCTTAAGTAACCGTATTTTGGAATACGCTTGGCAATTGCGTCATCAATTTGCGCAAGCTTCTGTTCCGCCTGTGTTAGATTATTGCCTGCCAATAACTCTGCTTGGTCATCACGCTTATCAACAGGCATATTATTCTGCCTGTCAAGTTCAAAACGTGACAACGTAATTTCTTCATTCAATGCATGGATTTTTGTACGCTCGTCATCAGTCACGCCGTCAAGCCGAAGAGCAGCTTCCGTTCCAAGTTGATCAAGAAACCCCCTGCTTCTCATTGCTTCAGAATATTCAAATGCCTTGTCATCATTTCCAGCTGAAGACTCAAGGAATATTCCTGTATAAAACAATGGAAGAGCCTTGACCATATACTCTTGCTTTGCAGAAGAAACATCTAACCGCGCGCGTTCTGCCGCATTAATTCCCACAGATATTGCTCGTGCATAAAAATCATAATCGCCATCTTTAATATTTCGCAGATAATCCCATGTATGAAAAAGAATGGAAGAATAAGAATACGACTTGCTCCACGCATTCAGTGCCTTGTTAAAGTATTCAATTGCTTTTTGATTTTCTTTCTTACCATAATAGGAAAGTCCAATTCCATTATATCCATCCGCTGCCTGTGAGCTATTTTCACCAAACAGAAGTTCATAAGAATTAGTTGCTTTTATAAAATAATTATATGCATTGTCATAATCACCAATTTTAAAATACGTATTGCCCATGTTAAGATATGTAATTGCGGTGTTCTCCGGATTCTGTTCCCCAAGGTCTTTAAATATAGCAAGTGCTTTCGTATACCAACTTAATGCCTGTTGATATTCCTTACGATTCTGACAAATACTTCCCATATTATTATAACAAAGTGCCGTGCCATCACTCTGTTTACCAAGAACTTTTTCATATATTGCAAGCGCTTTTTCTTGATATTCCATTGCTAAATCATATTCATTCTTGTTACTGTATGATAAACCAATATTGCTATAAGAAGCAGCAAGATTTATTTGAACACCCAAAGAAGTCTTTTCATAAATGACAACCGCATCTTTAAAATAAACAAGCGCATGATTATAATCTCCTTTCATCAATAACAACAAACCAATTTGATTTTCAGCTAAAGCTGCATCAACACTCTGCTCCCCAAACACTCTTTGATTTATTGTAAGTGCTTTTTCGTACCTATCAAGCGCAGAATCAACATCTCCTGTTTCGCGATACATTGTTCCTAAATTTTTATACAGCACTGCTGTTTTAGAACTATTCTCTCCATAAAACAGAACAGACATTGCCACAGCTTTATTTTCATTTAAAATCGCTTCATCATACTTTCCCTGGTTAGCATATGTTGTACCAATAGCATCCAAAGTGGCAATTATTTCAGGATGATTTGCAGGATAAACCTTTTGCTGAATTTCTAACGCCTTCTCAAGATATTTCATTGCGGTGACATAATCGCTTCTTGTATTGTAAAAAGCACCAATCACCCGGTACGTATTTGCAGTGTCGGGGTGGACTTCACCAAGCTGTTTAAGTTGAATTGCAAGTGCCTTGTTATAAATTTCTTCTGCCTGCTGAAAGTTGCCACATCCGGTCTGAATGCCTGCAATACTCTCATACGTAGTCACAACATCAGGATGTTCTTTACCAAGTATTTGTATTTGCAACGCGAGTGCTTTTTGATAATACGAAAGTCCCTTCTCATAGTTGCTTTGCTTACAAAATATTTTTGCCATGTTCGTATAAATAACAGCAGTAAAAGATGTCATACAGCCAAGTGCTTTTTCTTCAACAGACAATGCGGTTCCCAAATAATTGAGCGCATCATCGTATTTATCTTGTTCCATGCAATTTATGGCCATGTTATTGTATGTAATTGCAATATCATGGTGACATCCATTATATATTCTTGTTTGAATTGCAAGCGCTTTTTCAAAGAATGTCTGAGCTTCACTAAACTGTCCGGCTTTCTGGTATGCACACCCACAATTGTTGTATCCTAGCGCCGTCTGCGGATTCATATCACCAAGAACTGCCTTGTAAATATCAAGCATCATATTATCATACTCAAGGGCTTGTTTAAAATTACCTTTGCTTTCATATATAAGCGACAGACTGTTATAACTCTCTGCCGTATAAAGATTATCTTTACCAAAACACTGCTCCCTAATTGCAATACCTTGTTTGCAGAAATCAAGGGCTTTGTCATAATCACCGAGCCACAAATAAATCATTGCAAAGTTATTACAACTTGCTGCAACATCAGGATGTTCGCTTCCTAATAATTCTTTTCTGAGTTCATATGATTTTTGCTCATATTTGAGGGCATCTACATAGTCATTCTTTTCAGAATATGTTGAAGAAATATTTTCATAGATTGTCGCGGTTACACGGTCTTGCTTTTGGTGCACTTTTTTCTGTATTTCAATAGCTTTTACATACGAATCAAGAGCTTTGTCATACTCTCCTTTGCCGAAAAAACAAAGCCCAATATTGTTGTATGAATTACATAAACTTGACTTGTCATTATTCTGCAAACGTATTGAAAGCGCTTTTTCACCATACGGCAGCGCAAGATTCCATTCTGACATGCGATAATACAACACACACATGTTGTCGTACACTGTAGCTAAAAAATAATTTGCGTCAGTACTGTCATCTTTGTTTTGCTCACAACATTTTTCCGCACCTATGAGTGAACGTAAAAAATATGCAAGCGCCTTCTGATACTGCCCGGAAGAAAGATACACCGTTGCAATATTGTTGAACACTTTTGCCGTTTCAAAATTTTCTTCGCCATATAAATAATATACAATGCCTAAGGAATCAAAAATCTTTACGAGCGCATCATCATACTTTCCTGACTCAGCCAGCTTAAGACCTTCATTTTCAATCTTTATCGCCTTTCTAAAATAAGAATTTTGAGACGCAGCAATTGCCTTCTTGTTCTCATCACTTGGCACGTGTTTAATCTCTTCATCAAAAAAATTCAGATTATCATATACAATTGATATATTTTTTAAAGCAGTCATTCTGTTGTCACCATTATTCTGTTCGGCGGCGGCAAGCGCTTTTTGAAAATAGATTAGGCTGTTATTTTTATCGCCATTGTTAAAGTACAATACGCCAAGATAATTATATATTTCAGAAATTTCTTTTGAATTTTCTCCATACACTATTTTACAAATTTCTTCCTGCCGTTGACGTATTCTCATCTTTTCATCAACAGCAACACTCTTTTCTAGAACGGCCTCATCGTAATATGTATTTGCATTTGTATACCATTTTTTTGCTAAGTCTAAATCAGATTGTTCTAATGCCGCTGCCATATAACTGTCTGCGGACTTTATTTTATATGCAATTCTTTTTTCATTATCACCAATAGATTCATACGTGTCTGAAATATTTTCACAAATTTGCGCAAGGTCGTATTCTTTTCCGGGTAGCTTTTGCAATATCGAAAATCCTTTTAAAAACCAATCAAGAGCTTCCTCAAACTTACTAATATTGTAATACTGTACGCCAATGGCAACCATTGAAGCGGCAACAGCTGGATTTTCTTCGCCAAATATTTTCTTTTCAATCTCAAGAACAGAAAGGTATTCCTTTGCTACTAAATCATATTGTTCATCCTTGTAATAAACATATGCCTTGCTACTTGCAATTAGCGCAAAAGGAGCATCGTCTTTATTAAAATAATTGTGCAGCGCACTTTCCAAAGATTCAAGATAAGCAATGGTATATCCTTCTCCATCAATATCCTGCGTTTTTAATTCATAAAGCAAATCAAAAACTTTCTGCTCGCTACCTTCAATTTTTTTCCACATGTCAGTTGTACGAAAATTTTCTAAGCCCTTTTCTTTAGAAAGAGTTATCATATCATAAAGCCCGTAATACAAAGCCTTGTTCATTTCTTTCTTTGACTGTTCAAGATTTCCTTGCTGCGAATACATAGCCGCCAACTCGTAATAAACAGCCTGATCAGTAGAAAATTCTGCTTCTTTTTGAAGAAGTTTCTCATTTGTTTCTGAGAAGGCAAAAAACGAAATCATTATGCAAAAAAACGTAAATGCAAGAATTTTTTTTGTTTTCATATACTTTCTCTCCTATAGTTTTTAAAAACTATTATTTAATCCACGCTTCATCAATAAGTAATTTTTTTTCAATGCCATCTGGGAGTTCTTCTGAGTCACGTTGCTGAATCACTATCGCTGTTCTACTTCCAACGCTTGACGGATTATTTATCACATAATCACCGATGTGCTTATAGACAAACTGCGTACCTTCAGCGAGCTTAAAATCATCACGCAGTAAATGCCCGCTCTTTGTTGAAAGATAATTTAGCTGGGTAAGAATTTTTCCGCCATCATATTCCCTGCAAGTACCTTTAATTGCGTCTGCATACGGATTTGCTCCTGTTTGTTTAAGCAATTCAGTAAGTCCGCCTCCAATGCGACAGGCAAAATCAACCGGCACAATACGATTTGTTTCATTGTTAACGATAAAATCAAACTGAGCAAAAGAAATATTTTGTTTTTCAAAAAGGACATTCATCCATTCTGCAAGTTTAGCTTCAATTTGCACGCAAGGTTTTACAAGTTGATACACAACCACACATGGTTTGTCGTTTATGAGCACAATTTTTTTCTTGCAAACACGAACTACAGAAATTCGTCCCTTAAAGTAGAAACAATCAGCGCTATATTCTTGCCCCGCAACATATTCAGTAATCATGCATCCTTCATTTTGCAATTGCATTAAACGCATGTTCTTTGTTTTTATCGTAGCAGAATGTTCTACGTACGCGTCAAGTTTTTCTTTTTTATCAGCAGTTACAACCTCAACTCCCAAACCTGAACAAAGCCCCAGTGGCTTTACCACAACAGACAAACCTTGAGCAAGAGCACGGTGAGCCTGTTCAACGGAATCATAAATCTTTACTGAATCAATACCAAGTGAAGCAAACAGCTCGTACAAATATTTTTTTGATCGAGAAGCTGCAAGCGCTTTATCTGAAATAAGACAGCATCTTGTTCTCACACAGTATGAAATCCAAAATTCTGTAAGAGGAATAATTATTGCATCTGAAGAAACTTCATTTTTAAACAGTACCGGCTCATCTTCTTGAATCGTAACATAATCGAGCATAAATGGCGCTTCAACAAAAGAAGCATGTGTTCCGAGAGTCGCAAATGCACGTTTTATTTCAGAGAGTCCAAATATACTAGCGGCACCCGCAATGAATATTTCTTTTTCTTCCATAATTATTTTCAACAGATATAATAAAAGAGAATGCATTGTTTTTCTATATGCCAACCACTTTTTCAGGTTTTAAGATTACTAAAGTTCCTGAAGCATAGAAACAGAAACTGAAACACAAAAAATATCGCATATACTGGCTCACTGAATATTCCCATTTCTTTCATATCTATGATATACTTGCCACGTGAACGTAACGTTCCACAAGGAGTCATGCATAAGATGAAAAAGGTATTTGCCGTAGTATGCGCGCTTGCTGTCGTAGCACTCGCTGTCACTGGATGCTCAAAAAAAGCTGAGAAAAAAGCAACACTCAAAGTCGGTATGGTCACCGATTCAGGCACAATCGATGACAAGTCATTCAATCAAGGGACATGGGAAGGCATTCTTAGCGCTAAGGAATACTTGGGCATTGAATGCAAATATCTCAAGCCAGCAGGAACAACAGAAGCAGATTATCTTAAAGAAATCGGCAACCTTGCTGACGCAGGCTACCAAATGATTATCTGTCCGGGATTTAAATTTGAAACAGCAGTTTTCATTGCTCAGGACAAATATCCAAACGTAAAGTTCGTCCTTCTTGATGGAACTCCACACAATGCAGATGGTTCAGAGTACAAAGTCGGAAAAAATACAGTTGCAGTTTCATGGGAAGAGCAACAGTCTGGTTTTGTTGCAGGCGCTGTAGTGGCTGTTCAGATTCAAGAAGGTGAATTTGGTTTTATCGGCGGAATGGAAATTCCTGCAGTTCAGAAATACAACTGGGGCTGGCAACAGGGCATTAAATATGCTAATGAGCACTTAGGCACAAAAATCACAATAAAACCAGAGAATGTTATTTATCAAGGTTCATTCTCCGATGTCGCCGCAGGACAGCAGCTTGCTGCTTCTATGTATGACAAAGGCGTAAAAGTTATTTTTGCCGCAGCCGGTGGCGTAGGTGTTGGTGTTATCAACGAAGCAAAGACTCGTCGCTCAAATAAACAGGATGTTTGGATGGTTGGTGTCGATGTTGACCAGTATGCAGACGGTATGCTTCCAGATGGAAAGAGTGCTGTTATTACTTCTGCCATGAAACATCTTGACAGCGCTTCATATGACATGATTGACGCCCAGCTTAAAAATACTTTCCCTGGCGGACAGTCGCTCTTATTAAATGCAACTAATGATGGAATTGGTATTCCGGATAACAATCCAAACCTTTCTCCAGATGCCGGAGATGCAGCCATACTAGTTCTTGAAGGTCTTAAAAACGGCTCAATTTCTGTAGCAGCTTCCGCAGACGGACTTATTAAATAATTTATTCTTTTTGAATAGACTGTTTTGAAAAAGCACCTGAAAGTTTACTAATTGAAACTTTTGGGTGCTTCTTTTTTGCGTATTTTTGAATTCTGACTTATACTAATATGGTTTAGTTTTTCTAATGGGAGGTTGCGGTGAGCGACAATCAATATGTTATAGAGATGCTTCATATTCGCAAAGAATTCCCCGGAATCGTGGCAAATGATGATATTACCTTTCAAGTAAGAGAAAAAGAAATTCATGCAATTCTGGGAGAAAACGGTGCCGGAAAGTCAACGCTCATGAGTATTCTCTTTGGGCTGTACCATCCTGACCGTGGCAGCATCAAAGTACGTGGTAAAGAAGTAATCATTCATAACCCAAACGATGCGACAAAGTACGGCATTGGCATGGTTCATCAGCATTTCCAGCTCATACACAACTACACTGTCACTCAAAATATTATTCTTGGAAAAGAGGGCGGCTTTATTCTGCATGAAAAGGCGGCCGCAAACAAAATAAAAGAACTCAGCGACAAATATGGTCTTAACATAGATCCGAATATGACTATAGAAAATATTTCTGTCGGCATGCAACAGCGTGTTGAAATTCTCAAGATGCTGTATCGTGATGCAGACATTCTGATATTTGACGAACCAACCGCAGTGCTTACTCCGCAGGAAATTGACGACCTTATGCAAATTATGCGTAATCTTTCTAAAGAAGGCAAATCAATCATTCTCATTACGCACAAACTTAATGAAATTAAAGCCGTCGCAGACAATTGCACTATTATCCGCCGTGGAAAAATGATAGGTGTGGTTCCAGTTGCAACAACAACTATGGAGCAAATGGCAGAGATGATGGTTGGCAGACCGGTTAGTTTCAAAGTACAAAAATCACCGGCCAAACCGGGTAATCCTGTTCTTGAAGTGCATAATCTTTGCGCCATGAATACAAAAAAAGTGCTCGGCGTAAAGAATTTCAATCTTACCATTCGCGAAGGAGAGATTATTGGTCTTGCAGGAGTTGATGGCAACGGGCAGAGCGAACTTGTAGAAGCAATCACAGGATTATGTGCGGTTCAAAGCGGAACAATATCAGTCTGTGGCACAGATATTACTCACCTTTCAATACGTGACCGTAACCGACTTGGCATTGGGCATATTCCCGAAGATCGCCAGAAACGAGGACTCATTTCAACCTTTTCCATAGCCGATAACATGTCTGTAAAAGATTATTATCTTAAGCCATTCAGCACAGGCTGCATTCTTAATTTTCCGTATATCCGCGATTACGCTTCTCAAATAGTAGACCATTTTGATATACGCTCCGGCGAAGGAATCCGTTCTCCGGCTGGAAAACTTTCTGGTGGCAATCAACAGAAAATGATTATTGGCAGAGAAATTACCGAAAATCCAAAACTACTTATCGCTGTACAACCAACGCGTGGCCTTGATGTCGGGGCAATAGAGTACATTCATAACCAGATTGTCGCACATCGTGACAAAGGGAATGCTGTTTTGCTTGTATCACTTGAGCTTGATGAAATTTTCAATCTCTCTGATAAGATTGCAATCATAAGCGGTGGTGAACTTATGGATATCGTTGAAACAACAAAAACAAATGAACATGCGGTAGGACTTATGATGGCAGGAGTACGAAACAAATAAAAGGATTGTTTTATAAGGAATTAGATATGAATGAAAACAAAATAAAAGAAGAACGCAAGTCGGGACCTTTTCTCATTGCACTAAGTGCGGTCGTACTCGGTCTTGTTGCAGGTGGCATTCTCATGGCGGCTATCGGTGAAAATCCTTTTCAGGGATATCGATTCATGCTTAAGGGAAGTCTTATGAGCATGGAACGTGTTGGCAATACAATTGCGACATCAATCGTATTACTATTCAGCGGACTTTCTTTTGCGTTTGCATACAAAACAGGATTGTTCAACATTGGTGGCTCAGGACAAATGCTTGTTGGCGGACTTGCGGCATCTCTTGTCGCACATTATGTTTTTTTACCACGCCCACTATATCTTATTGTACTTGTGTTGTCAGCTCTTGCAGGCGGCGCATTATGGGGTGTCATTCCCGGTTTTCTCAAAGCAAAATTTAATGTTCACGAAGTTGTCTCTTCAATCATGATGAACTGGATTGCATACTGGAGCATTTATTATTATATTCCTGCGCACATGAAAGCTCCTGCTGTAGAAACAGAAAGTTCTTCCATTGCGTTGGCACAATCACTTCGCACACCATGGCTTACAAAAATATTTACGGGTTCTGAATACATCAATCTTGGCATTTTTCTTGCAATCATAGCGGTCATTCTTGTTCATTTCTGCTTAAACAAAACAACACTTGGCTTTGAGCTTCGTGCCGTTGGTGCAAATAAAAGCTGCGCTGAATATGCAGGCATTCCTGTAAACCGCAGTGTTATTCTCTCAATGGCTTTTTCCGGTGCACTCGCAGGAGCTGCAGGACTTACTTACTACACCGGCTACTCACTTTGTATGCAAATTGGAGTCATGCCTTCGCAGGGATTTGACGGAATTGCCGTTTCTTTACTTGGCGCTTCCACTCCTATTGGCGTTTTGCTTGCTTCGTTTTTCTTTGGCATTCTACAGTCCGGCAAAGGCTTTATGAATGCCATGACATCTGTTCCACCTGAAATTGCAGATACCATTATTTCCGTCATCATTTATTTCACCGCAACAAGCGTTCTGTTTGAAAAACTTTGGAACAATTTGTTTCATCACCTGCATGAAAAACGCCAAAAACGAGCAACTCTTGCAGCACAAAACAATACTTCACCTAAAACAACGGAGGCAAACTAAATGTGGATACTTCTTACACAAATATTTCCATACGTCATTGCATACACTATTCCAATGCTCATCACCAGTCTTGGCGGTCTATACAGTGAACGCTCCGGCGTTACAAACCTCGGTCTTGAAGGGCTCATGCTGTCTGGTTACTTTGGTGCAGGTTTTGTAATCAAACTTACTGAAGCAATTTTACCGCATGGAGCATGTATTATATTCGGTCTGGCAGCGGGCATCATCTGTGGAATGATTTTCGCTTTCCTTCATGCATTTGCTTCAATCACGCTCAAAGCAGATCAAACAATTTCTGGAACAGCAATCAATATGCTTGCAGCCGCAGTCACTGTATATGCTGCGCGCACAATTACCGGCAGCGGCAATATTCCAATTCTTATGGGAATCGTGCGCAGCGATATTCCCGGACTCTGCAAAATTCCAATACTCGGCCCGTTGCTTTTCAGCAAATCATATTGGTCAACATGGCTTGCTCTTGGCATCTGGGGATTTTCTTTCTGGCTCTTATACAAAACATCGTTTGGACTTCGACTTCGTGCATGTGGTGAACATCCTTCTGCAGTAGAAAGTGCCGGTGTCAATGTACATGCAATGCGTTATTTTGCAGTCATCACCAGTGGCGCCCTTTCTGGCTTAGGAGGAGCAATCATGCTCGTCACCTACAGTGGAGAATTCAACGGCTCTGTTGCAGGCTTAGGCTTTCTTGCAATCGCAGCACTCATTTTTGGTCAGTGGAAGCCGCTCGGAATTCTTGGTGCAACATTCTTCTTTGGATTCTTTACCACGCTTGCAAACGTTTCGCAAGTCATACCGGTGCTTGGTGTAATTCCAACAGTAATTTTCAAGGTATTTCCTTATGCGGTGACACTTATTGCTTTGATTTTTTCTTCAAAACATATGTCAGCACCAGCAGCAAACGGTATTCCTTATTAAAATAATGAGGCTCGCAAGAAAATTTATTTCTCAGCGAGCCGCATTATTATGAACTGAAAAATAGTTATTATATATTATCAAGCTGAGGTTGTATTTCTTTTTCGCGTTGATTTTTTAAATAGCAATCACGGCAAAGACATGTATATTCGCTGTCACCAACAACAATGTCATTCGTCTTTTTTCCTTGTATAAAATAAGAATAGTTCCCAAGCTGATTCCCACACTGAGTGCAAACTCCATTCAGTTTAATTATGGAATCGCAGTATGGCAAAAGTTTTACCGCTTCTGCAAACAAGACACATTCAGACGTAGCAAGCAAACCCGCAAAGTATATATCTGCACCAGTACGACATTCACTTGCAAGACGCCAGCAATTTTTAATCATAAAATATTCATCTACAAAAACTGCATCATAATCTGCAAATAATGCAATATTTGAAAAATCAGAAATTGCCAAAGGAACTATCTTCCCATCACTAGCAAGTCTTTGCAATCCGCTGTCTAATGGTGAATGTGAAAAGAAATTTCTTGTATCTCTAACAGGTCTGACGAGCAGAACTTTTTTATGTGCATACACATATCGTTCCATCTTCTGGAAAAGTAATGTAGACTTTCCTGAAAACATCGGCCCGGTTATTAGTTCAATCAAAAAACGCCTCCGCATGTCACACTGTATAACAAAAAGAAAAATTCGACAACAAAATAATCCGCGGTACTTTTGATAATAAAATTATTATTTTTTCTTGTCTAATTCTGCCATAAATTTCTTTGCCTTTTCAATTTGTTCATCGGCAATTTCGTCTGGTGACTTCAAACTAAAATCTCTAACGTAACAAAAAAATCTACCGTTTGTAATCAGAATCACTGAAGCAAAAATATAAATATCTTCATTCAGTGTATATTCATCTTTTAAATATTTTTCAAATCCTTCTTGAAAATATAAACGAACCGGTATGCCGTCAAATTCGTAATCAATCATATGTGTACAATTTTTAAAATATTTGCTAAGAAGCAAAGCCTCATTAATTGTATCTTGATGCCGAGTTTCTGGATATGCCGGAAGTTTTGTTTTTAAACACACTTTGAATGCCGGGAAACTTGAGAATTGAACTTCTTTTCCAGCTGCGTTTGGTGCCATAGCCTGTGTATAAAGATTTTCAAGCGTGTCCGGATAATCCCAGAAATCAATCTCATCGATTTTTGAAGAAATTGGTTGAAAAGAAAGGAATTTGGAAGTTGTATTCAAGAACATTCCAACGCCAAAATAATACCAATCGTCTTCAAATTCAGGAGGAACATTAGCAACGTCAGCCAAGTAGGCATCAAATTCTTTGCAACGAATATTAATCCGAACAGGAGAAATCGACGGTGTAACGAGTTTTGTGTAAATGGCAAATATCATAAGAGCGGAACCCGCTCACCAAACACAATAGCAAACTGATTCATGGCCGCACCCCAGTCACGGATCGGCATCGTCCATTTCTGTGAGGCATTCCTGATTGCCAGATACATAACTTTGAATATAGCGTCATCGTTCGGGAATGTCGACTTGCTGCGGGTGACCTTCCGCAGCTGGAAGTTGAGCGACTCGATGGCATTGGTCGTATAAATCGCTTTTCTGATCTCATCAGGATATTTGTAGAACTCTGCAAGATCAGCCCAGCGGGTATCCCAGGATTTATAGATCATCGGATATTTTGATTTCCATTTCTCATTGAACCGCTCAAGGGACTCACGTCCGGATGCTTCGGTCGGGGCGGAATAGACTGCCTTGAGATCGGCGCATACTTCTTTCAGGTCCTTGTACGAAACGAACTTTGTGGAGTTCCGTATCATATGGACGATGCACAGCTGCACACGGGTGTTCGGAAAGACGGCTTTGACCGCATCGGGAAATCCGGTGAGTCCGTCCATACAGGCGATGAGGATGTCCTCGACACCCCGGTTCTTAAGCTCGGTCAGCACGCTCATCCAAAACTTGGCACCCTCATTTTCTGCAAGCCAAAGGCCTAATACTTCTTTTCTGCCTTCAAAATTGACTGCCAGAGCCACATACAGCGCCTTGTTCTGCGTCTTCCCGTCCTGCCGGCTGTTGATCCGCAGCGCATCCAGATACAGAATCGGGTATGATTTTTCGAGCAGACGTGACTGCCAGTCCTTCACATCCTCCATGACGGAATCTGTCACCCGCGTTATTAATTCTGGCGATACATCCACTCCGTACACCTGCTTAAGATGTGACTGTATATCCCTGCATGTCATGCCGAACGCATACATCGATATAATCTGGTCATTGAACAGCGGCAGCCGCTTCTCGTATTTCGGAACTGCAATCGGCTCATACGTTCCGTTCCTGTCCCTCGGAACCTGTATGTCAAGCTTCCGGTCGTCTCCCGTGATGACGGTTTTCTCCGAGTAGCCGTTCCTGCTGTCGCCGCTGTTGTCTCCGGCATTGGAGTTCTTCTCATACCCGAGATGTTCGTCCATCTCCGCCTGCAGCATCTTTTCAAGGATTCTGCTTGAAAGCTGTTTGAGAAGTCCGTCCTGTCCGGTGACTTCATCCGCTGTCATTCCATGGAAGTCGATGCACTCGAGCATTCTGTCGATGTCATCCTTTTCTTTCGGTTTTCTGTTGGCCATAATTACTCCTCCTGAAGAGTATATCTTTATGGCCATTTACACAAACTTTGTTACAGGGTCTAAATTACTGCCTGCATTTGTATTTGTTTCAATAAGTCTATCAACATTTGGATTAATAAACAGTCTTACTAAGAGCTTTTTTGCTCCGAGCAATATCTGTGCAGCTGCTTTATGTTGCCCGTCAAAAACTTCTATTTTATTGTTGTTCAATCTTGCTAATGTTAGGTGCAGTTGAGGATTCCCTTTTGAAAACTCTTTAACCAGTAAAGAAATGCTCGAATTAATTCCACGGGGATTTATAAGTGAATCATGGTATAAGTACTGCAATGGTACTTCTATAAAACATGTCTTTTCCTTTGACAATGAATCTTCAAATACTTGCGCTTTATGTATTTCGTTATCACCTATCTCTGAAAAAGAGTAAATCAATTGATTATCCTCAATTCTTGATTTAAAATCGAATTGAGAACCTTCTTCAATTGCAAGTAAGTCTTTTAATGAAGCTGATCTATTTTCTTTTTGCTGTATTTCATCTTGTAATGATTTTAACTTATATAATATTCTTGCAATACTGAGGTTTGCATCATTTTTTGATCTGTTACAAGAGGAATGTGTAAGTGCAAAATTATCTATATCATCTTTGCCTTTATTAGCCAAAGGTACAATATGATCTATATCTGTTTCTTGGATTGCCAAATCCATTTCTTTTTGGCATATATAACATTTATTATTTTGGATGTTTGCCAATTTTTTTCTTAAATTCTCATATTCTTCTTTGGATAAACTTTCTAAATACTTTGAGTGCATTTTTTTCTCCTTATAATTCAATTTTAATGTTTAATATTACCATGCAACATCTGTATAACATCGCTCAATTTATACTGTTCCACCACATGTCTTGGTGCAGTTTGAAGCAAGTGTTAAAACCTTAATGCATCAACTAAATACCCTGTCTCAAAAACAAAATCGATTCAAGGTACGATATCGGCATAACAAGAATCGTAATGTCAGGAAGAACATATATTAGAGTATATACTAGTTTCCACCATCTTTGTAGAGGGTTTAATTGCAACGGTTAAACTGCTCGGAGAAGGACAAGGTAAAGCAATCATAATTTGATACATATAGGCGTTGATCAACCCCGAATCGATAAAAAATATCTTTTGTTTCCAAATCTGCCGCAGACAAGTCTTTCATTACTTTTTTTAATTTGCTTGGGCATTTTTTATTTGCAAGAAATATAGATTTTACCTTTTCAAAATCATTCTTATTGGCAACTTCGATTTTAACATCATAATTAAAAGTAGTGTTGTGATTCTGGGTGTGTATGTAATCAAGTATTGTGTATAAACTTTTTGAACAGGTAAAATCGAATAATGAGTCCCAGACGTTTACAATAATCGAGGTGTCCGTCTTTGCACAGTCTTTAATGTAGCGGACTAAGTCTTGGTTGCTTGCGGAATCATCAAACTGACCGTTGGTGGCCAATGATAAATGGAGTGGCTTATCCGCTTGTTTTGTCAAAGTATATGTCCAACAGTCTTCATGTGTACCGAGCGGGGAAATCATGTTCACTTCAATATCAAATCCGGAAAAATTAAAGTCCTTGAATTGTAGAAAGGTATGGAACAACGTAATTTCATCATAATAATGCTCAATCTCTTCTTTTTCCATACGGCAAACCTCTTATTAATTCTTATTTTTATTTGCAGGAATTCCGTTTCCAGAAAATGTAACCACCATACACTTGAATTGCAGTCATCTTCAACTGCAATATCTTTGCCCTGTTGATATTGAAATCATGATATCTACATTATATTTGTCAGAAAGTAATTTATATTCTTTATTATTTGAAAATTTTGAATATGTCTCTTGCCGGCTGATTGGTTCATCCGCAAACAATGCCGTTGAGGATGTAAGTAGCAGCACTAATAAAATTATTCTCTCCATTCTCTTTTCTTAGGTTCTACTTTGTCTAATAATTTGATTCATCAAATTGCGTATTATGCCAATTTGGTGAAAAAATTATTGTTCGCCATTCGTATTCATCGGTGCCGGCATTTCCTTCTGGATCAGTCCAGCCAAAGTGATAGTAGCCATTGATGAATATATATCCGCCACTTGTGTAACCCCATTCGCCTTTAATAAATGTCACGCCCAGCATACTGCCCGGAGCAAAAAATTCCGAAAAATCCCTTGGCTGATTGCATTCGAAATGAAAATCGCTGCATAATTTTATGTCAAAATATTCATCGGAAAACGAAGAGTCCGATACCTTTGGGCGATAAGAATACGGCTTCACGTCAATGGGAGCCAAACTAATTTCAGAAATACAGGTGTCGTTATATTTTGAACCTTTATATGCGCTCAAGATATATATTTTAATTCTATCGGGTCTGCTTTGATATGGTAATTTTACAGCCTGCATTTCCTTTGTGTCACTCAGCTGTGCTGTCATAACCAGACATGGTTTATTTTTATCTGAATAATCGAACAGCTCAATTTTTATATCTTTCACTCTGTTGTTTAATGAAAAATATTTGTCTAATCCAAAACCGTTCTTTATATAGAGACAGTCAATTCCGTCTCCGGGACCATAAGAATCTGAATCAATAATTATTTCAATGGTTGGATTTTCATCACTCTCGGAAGGTGCCCATGAACGGTCCGTGCCGTCAATTAAATTCACCGCAGGATAAATCTTATTTCCCTCTTCAACAAGCTCGCTGCTCGCCTTAATAAATGATATCATTTGATTATACGGATCTTTTTTAGACGTTGCATCCTGGGCAAAGAGTATTCCTTCCAACAGCATCATTGACGCGATGACGGTAAAAACTTTTTGATTCTTCATATTGTTCTCCTGTTACCGAATATCCAACATACTATTATGCTTCCTATATTATGCATTGTCAATTCATTTAATGCTCTTGCTGGTTTTTCTTTTTCTCTCTTGTGATATACTTATACAAAGAATTGTCATTTGTATAAGGAAGAGGTAAATTTTATGAATGTGCAAAAAACAAGCATTACAAGAAAATTTGTACCGGTATTTTTCTTAGGCGGATTTATTGGTACGCTTACATTGCGCTGGCTCGCTTTTGAATTCTTATACAGACTCATGCCAAATTATTGGACGGGCATTGCAAATGCGCTTGGTGCTACTGCTGCTTTGGCAAGTGTCGTTGCCATCGTAATTTCTTTTTTCTTACGACCAATAGAAAATATTTCTTCACGAATTCAAAGAACAGGAGAAATTAAACCTGAGGACCGCAACATTGTCATTTCTACATATCGCAAAGTTTGTATTGCTGTTGTTATTCAGAATGTGATTGGTTTTATAATCGGTCAACTCATTGTCATGATTATGGATGTGCGAAGTGGCGCCGTGCCGTATCAGTTGTCACGTCTTGTTATCATCATGCTTCAAGCCACGTGTGTAGGAACAATTGCAGCACTGTACGAAATTTATTATCTTGATATGCTTTTTTCAAGCTGCCGGAAGCTGCTACAAATTCATTCAATGGATGCCTTTGGTTCGGTAAGAAAACATTTTGTTTCTGCACGCATTCTGCTTGTTGTTACGGTGACACTTATTTTTATGGGAATAAATTGTTTTACTTGTGGTTATGCTTTGCTTCACGGTGATAATATTCCTGCTGATGCTGATATACTAAAACTATATCTTATCTGCGGAGTCAAATGTATTACTGTTATTTTTGTAGAATGCTTTGGTCTTATTTACATTGTTGTTGCTGAAATGAAATCTCGTATTGCACAAACCTCACACACACTTTCTGAACTTGAGCACACCGGAAATCTTTCAACGCGCATTAACATTTCAATGACTGATGACATTGGAAATTTGGTAAGCAGTTTGAATGGTTTGATGGACAAACTTTCTTCAATGATTACTGGTTTGCAGAAAGAAACAAAATCTGTATCAGAATCTGCACTTGTACTTACTTCTTCTTCCGCGAAATCTCTTGACGCACTTAAATCAATGAAAGATTCCGTAAAGCAGATTGATTCCGAAGATAAAAACACGAATCAAATTATCACCAAGACATATACTGATATTCAGGAACTTAAAGAAAACGCACAGAAAGTTGAACAGCAAGTTGTATCTCAGTCGGAATCATTACAACGTGCATCTGCTTCCATAACTCAAATGGCAAGTAACATTTCAAACATCGCTGAAACGGCAAAGCGTGCTGACAACGTGTCTGGAAAATTGCGCGAATCGAGCGCGCAGGGTACCGAGGCAATTAAATCTGCAGAAAATGCCATTGAACTTATTCAGCAAGCTGCTTCTGAAATTCAAGAAACAGTCGGCATGATTCAGAAAATTTCAAGTCAGACAAATCTTCTTTCTATGAATGCCTCTATTGAAGCAGCACATGCAGGTTCTTTTGGCGCAGGTTTTGCTGTTGTTGCAAATGAGGTGCGTAATCTTGCAAATACAAGTGCTATTAACGCTCAACTTATCAAAAAACACATGAAGGATATGGCAGACAAAATTACAAATGGTGTTGATGCAGTAAAAAAAGCAGGCGACGCTTTCACGCTCATAGACGCCGGCATTGAGGACACAGCCAACCTTGTAAGACAGATTACGTCCGCAGCGGAAGAACAACGGGCAGGCGCTGATGATACGCTTAAGGCTACTCATGATGTTGTCAATTCAATTAATTCCATAAGGCAGCTTGCAACAAGTCAAAGTGAGCATACTTCAAACGTTGCCGAAAGTGCAAAAAATATTATCACTTCATCAGAGGCAATTTCTTCCGCACTTGAGCAGACAACAACGGCTGTCACAAATCTCAATGGAATACTTGAAGATGTTGATTGTTGTGCTTCAAAAAATACCGACTCTGTTCAAAAGATGAAGCTGCACATTGATGAATTCAGAGCGAACTGAGCAGCCTAGCTATTGAATAAATTTATGCAAAAATCTACAATGCTTAGCATGGACGGCAAACTAATAGAACAATTTATAGACAAAAAATCACTCCAGGCAATGACAGCTTTAGTCACTTCCGATGATGAAAAGATTTATACTGCCGCTGCGGTAAAAATTGCTGATGCGTTTGGCGCTAATGGAATCTTTAAAAAGGTTGCCGATCCTAAAGACGATGCGGAAACAAAGCTCGTGTCTAGTTTCCATAATAATCTTGTACTGCTTGTTCAAAAAACTTGGGTAGAAAAATCAGATCAAGATCTTAAGGAACAGGTACTTTACCACCTTGAGCAGTTCTGTGCTGAGATGAACAAAAAAAATTATACTTCAACTTATATTCCCTTTTTGGGTATACTTGATGATATTGTTTATCTGATGTTTGGCGCGCAGGCAAAAAATCCAGACTTTGAGGAATACGCGCTTCGCATTGATCCTGAATTTGGAATTTTCTGGTGGTACGTAAAAAGTTTGCCGCGCACTGCTGACTGGCCTGATGCAAAAAGTCGTATTGCAATTCTGCTCGGCATGTATTTCCTGGCCAATTACTAATAATCTTTTCCGGTAACAGTGCTTGCTGGAAAATACCGGGGTATTATATGGATATTGATTCAATCAGCGCCGATCTTCGCGATGGCGCAAATATACTTGCACAGCATTCACTCGTGCAAAAAAATCATGCGCTCACCTGCGCACTTGAAGCAATCAAGAAAAACAAAACAAACATTCTCTCTGCAAATGCACATGATGTTGCAAACGCGCGTGAAGACGGAATGACAGAATCTTTGCTTGAACGTCTTGCACTTGATGAAAAGAAATTCAAATCTATTCTTGACAGCATGGAAGTTGTCATTGGACAGTCAGATCCGATTGGTGAAGAAGTTGCTGGATGGACGACGCCAAAAGGAATGCAGATTCACCAGGTGCGTGTGCCGCTTGGCGTAGTGGCGATAATTTATGAGTCTCGGCCAAATGTTACCGTTGATGCATTTTGCCTTGCATATAAAAGTGGAAATGCAATCTTACTTCGTGGATCTTCAAATGCGCTCGAATCAAACAAAGCGCTTGTTGCAGCAATCAAAGAAGGCCTTGCGCAAGCAGGAAATGATGGCGTAACAAAAGCAATTGCGCTCTGTGAAAGCACTGACCATGCAGATGTAAATCAGATTCTTACCGCAGTGGGAAAAATTGACGTGGTGCTTCCGAGAGGCGGCGCTAAACTCATTAATACGGTTGTTGAAAATGCAAGAGTGCCAGTCATTCAGACAGGCAGCGGAGTATGTCATCTGTATGTAGATGACGAGGCTGACGTACGAATGGCGGCAAACATTGCTCAGAATGCAAAAATGCAGCGGCCGGGTGCATGCAATGCGATTGAAACAATCCTTGTAAACAAAAAAGTTGCCGGCGAGTTTTTGCCGCTCTTAGTAAAGGCTTTTGACGGCAAAGTGCAGATGAAGGCTGACGAACTTTGTTATCCGCTGATTGAACAGTCTCTTAAAAGCGAACCGTATTTTGAATCTAAGCCGGAATTGCTTGCACGCGCAACAGAAGAAAATTTTGGCTACGAATATCTTGATCTTATCGTAGCAATAAAAGCTGTTGATTCTGTTGAAGACGCAATCACCTTCATAAACGCGCACAACACGAAACACAGCGAAACAATCGTAACGAATGACCGCGCGCATGCCCGTTTGTTCCAGGCGCAAATTGATGCTGCCTGTGTCTACGTAAATGCAAGTACCCGTTTTACTGACGGTGGAGAATTTGGCTTTGGAGCTGAGCTTGGAATCAGCACACAGAAATTGCATGCACGTGGACCAATGGGAATCAAGGCACTCACTACAACAAAATTTTTGATTGACGGAGACGGACAGATACGATGACTATTCAAGAAACAATTGCTAACGCTCGCAAAATCGTTATAAAAATCGGCAGCAATACGCTTGCCAAAAAAGACGGAAATATCAATATCGAATTTATGAAGAACTTCGCAGTCCAGTGCAAGAATCTGATGGCAAACGGCAAGCAGATTATTCTTGTGTCATCAGGTGCGCAAGTAAGCGGACTCAGCACTATCAGCGGCTGGGCACACAAACGAGATGTCCATTACCGTCAGGCTCTCTGCGCAATCGGGCAAGTTGAACTTATGGACAAATGGCGGAGCGCTTTTGGTGAACAAAAGATTCATATCGGTCAGCTGTTGCTCACAAAAGAAGATTTTGAAGACGACCACCGCACGCTCAACATTCGCAACACCATGTTCACACTTGTCGATGAAAACGTGGTTCCCATCATAAACGAAAATGATTCTGTTGCATTCGATGAAATTCGCATTGGTGACAACGATAACCTAAGCGCGCTCACCGCACGTTTGTGGAGTGCAGATTTACTTATTCTGTTCAGCGATATTGACGGCGTCTACACCGACAATCCTAAAACAAACAAAGACGCAAGACTCATCGAAACGGTAGACAACATTGCACAGCTCCGTAAAGAAATCACCATTGGTACCACTAACAGTTTCGGAACTGGTGGCATTGAAACAAAACTTCAGGCGGCAGAACTTACAACGAGCTATGGCATTCCGCTTGTTCTTGCAAACGGAAGCACTCCGGACGTGCTCACTTCACTTGCGGAAGGAAAAACAAAAGGCACCTTGTTCACTGCGGATGAAAATGAATTGTACCGAGAAATTATAAGCAAGTAAAAAATTTATTTGCTGTGCAAGCACAACGCCACGCACCATATAAAGATTTTTTTGGAGGAAGCAACATGGTAGATTTTAAAAATATAACAATAGGCTGCATCGGCTGTGGCACTATGGGCGGCTCACTCATCAGGGCAATGGCAGGCTCCTGCAACAAGAACAATATCTTTGTAAGCGCAAAGCATACTGAAAGAGCAGAATCATTTGCTAAAGAATGTGGAGTCGTCGCTGTCAAGACAAATAAAGAAGTTGCTACAAAAGCGCAGTATATTTTTCTTGCAGTAAAGCCAGCGTATGTAAAAGAAGTGATTGCGGAAATCAAAGATAGCTTCAACGAAAAAACAGTCGTTGTTTCAATGGCAGCAGGTGTTACACTGCAAGCGCTGCACAACGCATGTGGCGACACACCACTTTCAAATTCTGTAAAAACAGTACCGCACTTCATTAGAATTATGCCAAATCTTCCGGCAACTGTTGGCGAAGCAATGACGGCACTTACTCCGGCAGACGATGTAAGCGCAGATGATATTGCAACAGTGACAGCGCTTCTTTCAACCGCAGGAAAAGTTGAACAGGTTGCAGAAAAGTTGATGGATGGCGTTACTGCCGTAAGTGGCAGCGGACCGGCATACGCATTCTTGTTCATTGAAGCGCTTGCTGACGCGGCGGTAAAATTCGGCATACCACGTAAGCAGGCATATGTATATGCGGCGCAAACATTAAAGGGTGCGGCAACAATGGCATTGACTGACGGACGTTCAATCAGTGAACTAAAAGACGCAGTATGCTCTCCAGCAGGAACAACGATAGAAGGTGTCATCTCTCTTGAACGCCATGGTTTCCGTAGCGCGGTAATTGAAGCGGCGACTGCTGCATTTAACAAATCTGTTGAATTGGGCAAAAAATAATTTTTTTGAATATGCATATAGGCCGTTTACAAAAAAAGTAAACGGCTTTTTTTATATTTTTTCTTTTTTGGAACTGCGGCTTTTCTTAGCCCTCTTCTCTTTGTACATTATCTTATCTGCCTGCACAAGCATCTTTTCAAGCGCATGATTGTCTTCAGCAAAGTCTACAGCACCCATGCTGATTGAAATTTTAAATTGATACTTTCCTGTTTTGTTCCAACTTTTTTCAGCTTGGGTAAGTCGCTCACGTATTTTCGGCATAAAATCAGTGGTAACTCCTGTTGCAACAATCACAAATTCATCACCACCCAATCGAGCAACAACATCTTGCCCGCGGAACACCTGCTTAAGAATTTTCGCCATCGCTTTAATGGCAATATCGCCTGCTTCATGGCCATATGTATCGTTAATTGCCTTAAGACCGTCCATATCAGCATACACAACAATTCCGCTTCGTTTCATTTCAAGAGCAAGGTCAATGGAATGTTGCCCAATGCTCATCAATGCTCGTCTGTTGTACAAACCAGTAAGCTCATCTGTCAAAGAAATGCCGGTAAGCTCCGTATTTGTCGTCTCAAGATTTTTAAGCAGCACACTTAGTTTTTTTTCTGCAGCATTCTTCTCAGTAAAAAGAATAGAAGTGTTGAGCGTTGTTGATAATTGAGTAAAGAGCGTGTCGTACAGACACGGATGCAAATCTCCCGGTTCAAAAAGGACGTATCCAAACTGTTTATTTTTGTAATAAAGTGATTTTACAATAAGCAGTCGACGCTTATTAGTAAATGTTCCCTCAGGAATCAAACCATCAGCGGGAGAAAATTTTTTGTATGCAGTCTTTGATTCACTTGTGATAGAATTATTTTTTTCATACGCCATGACAAGTGTTGCATGTGCAGGAAGCTCAAAAGTTTCATTTTCTTCAAAAGTAATTTTACGGTCGAATAAAACAACAGCACACGCTTTGATATGCAAAAATGGAAGTGCCGTCTTTAAATGACATATTGCCCGGTCAACAGTTTGCACTGCGTTCAAATTGCTTAGCATAAGGCGCATTAAAAAGACATCGTGTTCAAGTCCGTAATAATTGATAGCTAAATCTCTATACTCTTCCTTTTCATAAGCTATTTTTTTACCATTGCAAAGATAATCAGTTGTATAATCGTCACTGGCAACGCAGCCACATGTCTGCCTGTATTTTGGCTCACATCGGACAAGCGTTTTCTGTGGAACTTTCTTGCCCTGCGCAAGAAGCCCCGCATAGTCAACAGCCTGTTTACACATGAGCACTAAATTTTGTGAAAGAGTAGTAATTGTACAAGGAGCATGACGTGCACGAAGAATATCATCAAATCCAACAAGTTTCATCTCTTTAGGAATTGCAATATTCTTTTCTGCTGCGTATTGTGTTATGCCAAAGCACATATTGTCATTGAGCGAAATAACACAATGAACAGGAAGCAATTTCTTTTCTTCAAAATAAGCCATTGCCTTGTATCCGCTGTTGTCTTCAAATGTTCCGCTGAATATACGTTTCTTTGGAACTACAATATGCAGCTTTTCAAAAGTATCAAGAACTATCTTGAGCCTGTCCTGCGAAATTTTATCATCATACGGTCCGGACACAATGTTAAACAGCCGACATTTGTGCTCCTTTACCATGTGTGTAATTATTTCCGCATACTCTTTTTTAAAATCCGCGGTGACACAAGGAATCTCTTTTGTTTCTTCACAAATGCAAAGCGTCGGCACGTTGCTTTTAATATTCTGTTTGAGATATTGGCTTGAAATAATGATAAGGCTATCAATGTTTTTCTTTGTAATATGGCTGTAAATACTTGTCTGCTGATATGGATACACGCTGCTATTCTGAGAACCACCGGGAAACAATACCAAATCATATTCTTTTTTCGCACAATATTCTTTGATGGTATCAAAGACTTCCATCTTATAACCAGTGTCAATTGAACTGATTTGCAATCCGATTCTAACTTTTTTAACCATATGCCAACCTTATCTCCATCTACAGTATCGGCACTTCTTATTAAACATAATAGACTATTCTATAACTGCCACATTTTGTAAAGCCAACGCGTTTATATACCCCGTATGCAATATTATTCTTTTCATTTACAAAAAGAATGGGCTGCTTTTTTTTGCCCCGCACAAGATTTGTGACATAGGTAACGAGCTGGCACGCAAAGCCTCTGCCCCGGAATTCTTTACCTGTATACACGCCACCAAGCTGCATAAATCTTTTTGATTCGGCGTTGATATGAATCTTTGCAACAAATTTCTTTTCTGCAATACCAGCAAAAACCTTTTTTGCAGCAATCATTTTTTGCAGCAGAATAAGCTCCGCGCTTTTATTTATTACCGTTCCTTTAGGAAGGACTTCTTCTTCCACAAACATATATTGAAGTGGAGCAACTTCATTAATATTTTTTTGCCGGCAGCATATAATTTTTAAGGTGCCCTCGCTTTTGTAAGCTGAATTATCTGTATGCTCCATAAGATAGTAATCTCGTTGCTCAAAAGGTTTACTTCCGTCAATCTGTTGCACTATTGACTGCACAAACTGCGTCCCGGAACACTCACCTGTTATACAAAAAAGTTTATTTGTCCGCAGAAAAGTTGCTATTGCTTTAGAGACTTGTTCATCTTGTTCAGGAAGGCAGTGGAAGAATGAACCTCCTTTGTTATATGCAATAACTCCATGAATCACGGCCGGTGCATCATCGGCATCAGCAAGCACATATACAGATTGGTCCCTGTTTAATATACGCTGCATGAGCGCACAACAATTCCTTTCATACGGAGTGACATATGATTCCGCATATTCGTAGAAGAATTTATTTACTGAAGCGTTTAAAACTGAAATCACAATGAATCGATTGGTGCCGGTTTACCAAGAAGATTTCCCTGTACATAATCGCAGCTATTCTTTACTAGATATTCAAGCTGTTCATTCACCTCAACGCCTTCCGCTACCACTTTTAGCCCAAGCTGATGCGCCATGCTGATAATCGACTTAATAATATTTTTATTGTCGGCAGTTGTAAGAATTGTCTTTGTAAACGAAGTATCTATTTTTACAACACTAAGAGGAAGATTGCGCAAATAGCTCAAAGAAGAATATCCCGTACCAAAGTCATCCATTGCAATTTGAATGCCAAGATTACGAAGCTGTGAAAAGATATCGGTAATCAATTCCGGAGACATAATGCATACGCTTTCGGTGATTTCAAGTTCAAGATGATCAGTGTCCATGTTTGTCTTTTTAACAATGCGTTTTACGCTGTCAAGAAAATCCGGATCACGGAACTGAACAGGAGAAATATTTACTGCAAGCATTGGTGGAGTTTCATATGTATTGTATACGCTCATATATTGTTCACATGCACGCTCCAAAATCCACTTGCTCATGGGAACAATGTCGCCGTTTTCTTCCGCAACAGGAATAAATTCTGTTGGTTGTATCTGGCCAAGCTCCGGTGACTTCCATCGTGCAAGAGCTTCCAGACCACGCACTCTGTGGGTAAGCGGTTCAAGCTGCGGTTGATATTCTATGTACAGTTCATTGTGTTCAAGCGCCGTATGAAGAAGTGTTTCCATGTGCAGCCGTTTTTCCAACGCATTCTGCATTTCCTCATTATAAAAGGTAATGTTTCCGCTGCCCTGTGATTTGCCACGGTACATTGCCATATCTGCATGTTGTAAAAGCAGTGTTGAATTTTCTCCATCTTTTGGATACTGAACAATTCCAAATGTTGCAGAAATCTTTAGTTCTTTGTTGCGATAGATGAATGGCATTGAGATTGATGATGAAATTTTCTGCGCAAAGCGAAACACATCTGTTTCTGTCTGCTCACCGTTTGCAATTACAATAAATTCATCTCCGCCCATTCTTCCAAAAAATGAATCTGGCGGCAGGCTCTCTTCAATATTATGAACAACTTCACGAAGAAAAATATCACCAACTTGGTGACCTAACGCATCATTGACAACTTTAAAATCATCAAGGTCTATAAGCAAAAGGGAAAATTCTGAGGCACTTGCTTCGCTTGATGTTCTGTTGGAAAGGTTGCTCAAAATTCTTTTTCTATTGGGCAGACCGGTCAGTTCATCTTGAAATACAAGCCGGCTTATATTATCCGCATTCTTGTCAATTATATGAAGCTGGTAATAAATAATAGTTGAAATTACAGCGGCGATAATTATGCAGGCATATCCAATGCTGTCAAAATATTGTTTTCTTGCAAACACAATAATTGATATGCCTATTAAATCAAGCGCGCTCAGTACAAGCGAAATTGTATAGCCTGTTTTTCCGCATTTAAGAGAAAGAAGAACAATCATGAGCAGCTGCAGTTGGAGTGATATTCCGGATAAAATGCAGGCAAACAAAAATTGATTCTGCGGACCAAAATATATTTCTGCTATTTTTTGTGCCAAAATCTGAATTAAGGTAGAAAAAATAAAAATTCCTATAAAAATGACTGAATAGATTGACTGTTTTAAAACTTGTGCCTTTGATTCATTATCCATATACAACTCCATCTGCACTGATGCACACAATAACAGTATATCATTAAATATTCATTTCTTCCATTTATTTATTATTGCCGGCCGTACATTTGTTGCTGTTCATTCAAAATTCTTTGTTACGTCATGAAGCCACTTTCCGCTTAAGACGCGACAAATTCCCAGTGCAACCTTGACGACTTGCTCTGACTCAAGGCATATATAAATGAGCACAGGATTTACTTTCCAGACAAACGCAGCAACTGCGCCAAGAGGAATTGAGACGAGCCACAAGCAAGCTATTTCGCAGCACGCGGCAAAAACAGTGTCTCCGCCACTTCTGCAGACGCCAACCACCCAGTTCATATTGAATGCACAGATTGGATACAGACACATAAGCACGAGCATCATGCGCGATGCAGTTGTAATTATTGAAGCATCAACTTTAAAGAAGAAAGGCAGCGTCTTAGAAAGCGGCCACAGAAGCACACCGATTGCCACGCCCATCACCGGCATGAACCAGACGGAACGATTCGCATACGCACGGGCTTTTTGCGTTTCTCCGGCACCAATAAATTTTCCGATGATGACACCCATTCCATTCCCCAAGCCTATGAAAAACACCCATGTAAGCTGACTGATGGTACCCGTAATATTAAAAGCTGTAATTGCATCAGTACCTGCATGGGCAAAGATGGAATTTTGCGTGGTGATGCCTAATCCCCAGAACGATTCGTTGATGATGACAGGAAATGCAACCTTGAAAAACTTTGCAACAAATCCGCGGTCAAATGAAAAATATGTTTTTAAACTTCCACATGTTTCGTAGTGGTGGAAATACGACCAACCGAGTGTGATGACCATTTCCACCGCACGCGACAACACCGTCGCAGCCGCAGCGCCTTGCACACCCCAACCAAATACAAAGATGAAAAGATAATTGAACACTGCATTTGTAAGTAAAGACACCCCGGCTGTGAGCATAGGAAGTTTTACATGTTCCGTACTGCGAAATGCAAGCGTAAATGCAAAGCTGATTGCCGTCATAATGTAACTGAACCCGACAATGCGAAGATACTGCGCGCCAAGATGAATGACTGCGGGATCAGGGGAATACCAGCTAATCAGCGTTGAAGGAATTGCAATAGCGCCAACGGTAAAAATAAAAGATACAATAACCGACAGCAAGAGCATGATGCCTAGAGAACGCTTTATGCCGTTGACATCCTTCTTACCCCAGAACTGTGCGATGAACACCGAACCGCCTGAGCAGATGCCAAACAACATCATGTTAAGCACAAAGAACACCTGGTTGCCAAGACCGACCGCCGCAATTTCAGTTGAGCCGAGCCGGCCGACCATGATGGTGTCGAGCATGTTGATGAATGTCTGCAGTAAGTTTTGCAGCATGATGGGAAACGCAATGGATGCAAGCCGTTTATAGAAGCCTTCGATTTTCATACGGGCGGAAGTATACTACTTGCTGAAAGAATGCGCAAATGGAAAAAACGTTTGTGTATGTTTACATTCTATGCGATACGTTCCACTTTCTCGATTTTCTTCAAATCCTTTTCAAGCCGTTTAGATTCCGCACGCGAATCTTTGACGTTGAAATGCAGATGAGCGACACGCTGGAACTGCCCAAGCGTTCGCGCTACTACCAGAGCGTGTGCGACATGGACTCGCTCGAAGCCGGAAAATTCTACTCCGACTTGAAGGAAAGCTACGTCATCTTCATCTGCCCGTTCGATTTGTTCGGAAAGGAGCTGCCGTGCTACAATACTTCGCGGAAGGCAAGCCGGACGGGCCGCTCGCAAGGCAGCTTGACCGCAGGCTTGAAGAGGCAAAAGTCAACGTCAAATGGAGGGCTGAATTCATGACACTCGAAATGGAATTGATTGGCCGCGAAAAGGTTGGCCACAAGCTCGGCCTTGCTGAAGGAATTGAGATTGGCACGGCACGTGGAACGAAGAATGGTGCATTGCAAAACGCACGCGAAACTGCCAAGCGTATGCTCGATGCGAACATGCCGCTCATTCAGATTGCGCAGTTCACCGGACTTAAGATTGAAGAGATAGAAAACCTCTCAAAATAATTAAGATCCTCCAAAAAGTTTTCTAAATCCCTTAATTAATAATTTATTATTTTATTAATTTCTAAACGAATGAATCGGTGCCGGAATGCGTCCGCCGCGGTTGATGAAGTCTGCGCAGCTGAATGTGTTCACCGCCATGACTGGAGCGCCGCCGAGCAGACCGCCGAACTCGACCCAGTCGCCCGGTTTTTTGCCTGGTGCCGGAATGAGGCGCACTGCGGTCGTCTTGTTGTTCACCATGCCGATTGCCATTTCGTCTGCCATGATGCCGCTGATGGTGGTGGCCGTCGTGTCGCCCGGAATTGCTATCATGTCGAGGCCGACTGAACACACGCACGTCATTGCCTCAAGTTTTTCCAAGTTGATGCTGTGCTGCTTTACTGCGTTGATCATGCCTTCGTCTTCGCTCACAGGAATGAATGCGCCGCTCAAGCCGCCTACGCTCGTGCTTGCCATGACGCCGCCTTTCTTGACCATGTCGGTGAGCATTGCGAGAGCTGCGGTGGTGCCCGGAGCGCCAGCCCCTTCAAGACCGCACTCTTCGAGAATGCGTGCAACGCTGTCGCCCACTGCCGGAGTTGGTGCAAGCGAAAGGTCGAGGATGCCGAAGTCAACGCCAAGACGTTTTGCCGCTTCTGTTCCCACGAGCTGGCCCATGCGTGTAATTTTAAATGCCATCTTCTTGATGCCGTCTGCAAGTTCGTCAATCGGTTTGCCTTTGTATTCTTTTGCCGCCGCCAAGATGACGCCCGGTCCGCTTACGCCAACGTTGATGACCGCATCACCTTCTCCCGGTCCGTGGAATGCGCCGGCCATGAACGGATTGTCTTCCGGAGCATTGGTGAACACGACGAGTTTTGCGCAGCCAATTGCGCCGCGGTCCTTTGTTGCTTCAGCGGTGCGCTTCACGGTTTCGCCCATGAGCTTTACGGCGTTCATGTTGATGCCGCTCTTTGTGGTGCCCACGTTGACTGAAGAGCATACGCGGTCGGTGATTGCAAGCGCCTCTGGAATCGAGTCGATGAGCACTTTGTCGCCGGGAGTCATACCTTTCTGCACGAGCGCACTGTAGCCGCCCACAAAGTCAACTTCAAGTTCCTTCGCAATCTTGTCGAGGGTGACCGCCCATTCAGCATAAGATTTTTCTCCACTCGCTTCTGCAACAAGGCTGATTGGAGTTACGGAAATGCGTTTGTTGATGATAGGCACGCCGAATTCAGTTTCAATGTCGCGGCCCACTTTTACGAGGTTGCCGGCGTACTTCATGATTTTGTCGTACATCTTCTGGCGGCTTTTCTTGCCGTCTTCGCATGCGCAGTCACGGAGCGAAATGCCCATGGTGATGGCGCGCACATCGAGTTTCTGACGCATGAACATGTTGACTGTCTCTTGAATTTCTACCGGTGAAAAAAGCATAAATGAACCTCGAGTCATCATAGTAACTTATATTGTAAAACAACGCAAGAAGTCCCCTTTGCTAAGAAATAGAGATGAGTTGCAGTTTCTTAGAAATTCGTTATACTTTTTATAAAGAGTATGGAGGAATAAAATGAAAGACGAACTTACCAATGAAAAAATTAAAATGCTCATCAGCAAAGCATTAGAAATGTTGCACTTTTCGTACGCCCCGTATTCACATTACTTTGTTGGCGCCGCGCTGCTTACAAAAGATGGAACTCTTTACACCGGCTGCAATATAGAGAACGCCGCATACACGCCAAGCAACTGTGCTGAACGCACTGCATTTTTCAAGGCGGTGAGCGAAGGAAAAAAAGATTTTATCGCAATCGCAATAGTTGGCGGTCCGGACGGAAAAACTGAATCTTACTGCGCGCCGTGTGGAGTGTGCAGGCAGGTAATGGCTGAATTCTGCGAAAAAGATTTTAAAATCATCACGGCAAAGAACGAAAGTGACTATAAAATTCAAACTCTTGCGGAACTTCTGCCAGACAGTTTTGGCCCGAAGAATGAAATCGGCTGCACCAGAAAATAATTTTCCACACACAACATTAGATTCTTACAACGTCACTTTTCTTATTTAAGCTGAATCCATTTCCAGAAAGTGCTATCTTCCTGCCCTACTCGCCAAAACGCTACGCGTTGTACGTTTTTTGATTCGTACATTCTGCTGCGGTATAAAAGCGACTGCGTGTCATCAAAATAACCGGTCACGGTGACAAGTGTGTTATACGTGAACGAAGGTATTTGTCCTTCATCGCGTGTTACCGAGTGTATGTTGTTGTCATTTAAAATGGTATTGATGCTTTCAAAGCGATATGCGCCTGCCGGAGATTCATTGAGCCATGTTCTTCCATAAAAAGGAAGTCCCATGACTAGTTTTTTTGCAGGCATTGTTGTTGCTGCATAGTCAACAACTTTTTCACACCAGTCATAGCCTGCAACAGGACCAGGTTTGCTTCCACCCCAATGTTCATCATATGCCATGATGATAATGCGGTCTACGCAAGGAGCAATCAATTTGTAATTATATACATCGTCTGCAATATCTCTTACACGCGCAGGAAGGGCGACAGAAAACCATTTTTCCTTACCGATTCTTGCGCGAACTTCACTCAGAAATGTCCTGAAATTTTTTGCATCACGCAGAGGAACAAGTTCAAAATCAATCTGCAGACCGTCATATTTTCTTGCGGCTTTTGCAAGCTGAGCAACAACACTTTTGCGCACGCCGTATGACGGATCAAGCACAAAATGAGTCAGTGCACGACTGTCGCAGGTAACAACAAGGTGTTTGCGCCCTTTATAGTTTTTAATTCTGCTTGGATCGGGAATATAATTTATTTCTCCGTAAATGTTCACTGACGCGCTAAATATGCATAAGTCGGTAACGGGCATATTTTCTGTAAAATCTTGCTCGCGACCGTCAATGACATATGCCCACACTTCATGAAATTTCGCCGGCTCACCAGAAGGAGCTTCGCGCCGATATGCAATTTTCTGTGCCCCGCTATCTTCCGGCTCAAGCGATGACGGCCAGTCTTCAACCGCGTCTGAATCTGGAGTCGCAGCAGTTGCGGCATCAGCGTTTTGTGTATTTGCGACATCTATTGTGCTTGTTGTACTGACATCTTTTTTTCCAGCGGCAAATAATTCTGACGTGAAACAACAATTTACCAAACAGATGAAACTTATTTGTAAGAAAATTTTTTTCATTGTACTTTTAAATTTATTACCCCATTATTGCTTTCTCGTATTTTAATATGGGAATAAAATAAAAACAATTGCATAAAATGCGCGTTTTTTACATTTTCATGCAATTTCTCTCAAACATCTAAAATCTCTATTATAATAGGGCTTTCCGATAAATAAAAAAAAAGCTATAATTTTTCTGCAACAAAAGGATATTCATCATTTTTGGTTTAAAGTCTACTATATAAATTAAATTTTTTAGGAGAAATAAGTATGAGAAAAGTAATGGAAAGGAGTCGCTTGACGATTCTCTTGGTTTCCGCTTTCATCGCTCTTGTTGGCGAATCTGCTTTTGCTAAAGCAACGCCTGAGATGGTGAAACAGGAAGAGGGCTACTACTATGGCTATGCAAAAGCTGATACTTTTGAGGAAGCTACTCTTGAAGCAAAGCGCGATTTAATCGAAACCGCTTTGACGACAACAATTCGAGCTACAAACGCAAAGGCTGCGCGCGTTTCTGTTAATACGGATTCAGTGAATTCCCGTCTTAAGGATTTGAAGCCGTATTCACAGAGCAAAGCAAAGGTCACTCCTGTATCTATAACCTATCGTATTAAAGCAACTGAATGGGATAAGCAGGAGCAAAAATATGCTGACGCACTGCGCACAGAACTTGAGCCACGCGTAAACGGACTTGCCAACAAAAAGAAGGCTTCAGAAAAAATTTCTGAAGCAGTTTCAATTCTTTCAAGACTTGCCGGCGAAGGAGAAGTTGACCTTCTTACTTCACAGGAAGGCGGAACAGAATTGCTCTCCCGCAAACTTGAAACTATTTGTGCAGACGCTGCAAAAACAATGACACTTACACTTTCTGTAAAAGATGGAATGGTCGATGCAAATACAAAGTTTGCAGTTAGCGCAGCTGATGCTTCTGGCAATGGCGTAGCAAATCTTACCCTTGCTGTCAGCTGGGAAGTTCCAGAGCTGCCAACAGATGCCGCTACAGCAGAAGTTCCGGAAGAAGATGCTTCCATCACAACAGATTCCCTTGGCAACGCTTCAATTGAATATCCAGCTTCCGCAGATTATCACAATCGCCCGGTTACGCTTACTGTTGCAACGACATTCGCCGCTTCCATTCCGTCATCTGTCGCTCTTAAAAAGCTGGATGCCGCAGAAGCCGTGGACGCACACTATGTTCAATACGATGACATTCAGACCGCATACGCTGCAGTCACTGTTCCTTCCGGAAAATTCTCCGCAGGCGCAGTTGCTCAAGATACACGCGCTGGCAAAAAGGAAGCTGCTCGTTCTGTAACAACAGGTTCTTATGCTATCGATGTCGGTCCGGTAACAAATGCCCGCTATGCAGCCTTCGTACATGCAACACGTGCAGAGACAATGCCTGAATTCTTTGACAACCCTGACTACAATCAGGGAAATCAGCCTGTTGTAGGCGTCAGCTTCAACGATGCAGTTGCTTATGCAGAATGGCTTTCTGCTCAGACCGGTCACCAGTATCGCCTTCCTACAGAAGAAGAATGGGAAAAGGCAGCTCGTGGCGGCAAATCAACAATTTATCCGTGGGGCGATGCAAGTCCTGACGAAAATAAGAATGCCAACTATAAAGGAAACGGCAACTTCACTGCTCCTTCACCAGTAGGCTCTTTTGAAAATGGTAAAAATGAATGGGGCCTTGTTGATATGGCAGGCAACGTATGGGAATGGACAACTTCTTCCCACAGCAAAGATCCTGCAACAACAATGCACATTGTAAAAGGCGGTTCTTGGATGGACGGTCCTACGGACTTACGTATTTCTAATTATCGTGATATTGATGGTTCTAAAGGATACCCTGATGTGGGATTCCGTTTGGTAATGGAGGTTGCTGAATGAAAAAAATTGCACTTTTAGTTGCGGCCGTATTGTCCGTACTGTGCGTATCTTGCGTTTCAACAGGTGGTGGCACCGCTGATGACAATGCAGTCGCCCGCGGTGTGTCTGCTTGGAATGACCGGGAGCCTGCTGCGGCAGAAGCGTACTGGGCTGATATTCAAGATGCAAAAAGAAACAAGCAGTATATGAACTATATTACTTTATATACAAGCGGCGTTGCAGCGCTCGACAGCACTGACGCAATCAAAGCAACGCAGGAATCAAAACTGCTTGCTGCATGTAATACTGCTCTTGATAAGTTTACAGCGCTTGATCCAGCGCTTAAACTGCCGCCTGATGTTTGCCAGAAAGGTGGCGCACTGACCGCAACACGTGTCAGCAAATTGCTTGCTGCCGACAAACTCTCCGCTGCAAAAAAAATGTATGCTTCCGCAAAGAAAGCATATGGTGACATCGATGAACTTGCCACTGCAGGAAAAGAAATTGATGTAGCAAATTATATTGCCAATAAAGAAGCTGATTTGAACGCACAGGCGGATAAAGCCCGTGCTTTTGAAACTTTTGACGATAAAATTGCCGCATACGACACAACTCTTGCTTCATATGTTTCCGCAGAATCAGACATTAATTCTACCGTAAGCAAATCTGGAGTTGCAAAGAATGAAGGCCCTATAGCAAGTGTACGCAGCTTTAAAAAGCAGAAGCAGGACTTTACCGTAGAACGTGAAGCGCTTATCCGTGACCGCGCATACGAGTACAAAGACCGCATTGGCGAGGAATTTGCCCGTACTTCTGACACCGGCAAGGATGGCAAACTTTCTCTTGAGGACATTCTTGCACACTATGAATCTGTCAAAACAAACATTGAAAAGATTTACAGTGAACTTCTTGCTTTTGCCGGAAAATACCCAGATGAAATCGGTCAGGATATTATTGATGACATCAACAGTCAGAGAAAAGATCTTGAATCAAAGATTGCACAGGTAAACAAAGAAATCAGCACGGCAAAAGAAATTGCCAGCCGCGGAAAAGTTGTTATGCCGGTTATGATTGGTCTCTTCAATCCTGACCCACGTTCCAGCGCAGAAAGCAAAAAGAGCCGCCCGGCAAAATTCAGCGCAACAAAAGTAAAAGGCAATGAATATTGGTGGGGTATGGTATCTATTCCAAAGGGACAGATGAACGACCTCGTTATTACACTTAAAGATAACCGCACTGTTCGTGTATTCAATGAAAACACAAAGAGCGGAAAACTGATTAAGAAAAACAATTTAAAAGACCTTATCAATCGTAGTTACAAAGTTGGAAACTCATGGCCGGTATTGAATGCGGGCAGCCAGCTTACAACTGATAAGTACTTCTTTGAAGTTCAGGAAGGAAAGACAGATAGCTACGAAGGTGAGGTTGTTGTTTATAGTTCATTCGTTGTGAGGATGCGTTAATGAAAATGAGTAAGAAAAGCGTAATCGCTATTGTCATTGCAGTAGTAGTCATTTTGGCTGCAATTGCAAGTTTCTTTATTTGGAAGAAGGCTCAGCCGAGAGGTATTACGGTTGAGGTTTCAACACTGCCTGATTCTTTGAACCCTGTTCTTGAACAGAATACTTCTGGCTTGAACGCGGATGAATTACTGTTCGACGGTCTTACCAACTTTGAAGTTGATGAGGAAAGCGGAAAATTAACCACCGAGCTCGCTCTTGCAGAAAGCATTGTGCAGGATCCTGATAACAAAAAAACATACACTGCAACTCTTGGTGATGCAACATGGCATGATGGTACTCCTGTCACCGCCGCAGATGTTGCTTACTCTTTTGCAGCATATACAGACGAGGGAAACAACTCACCAAAGCGTGCTTACCTTATGTCATTCATCAACAGTGTTTCTGCTGTTGACGACAAGACAGTGCAGATTGAGTTCATCAATCCGCTCCCTGAATTCCGTGCTTATCCGGTTCTTACGTTCAAAATCATTCCATCAAAATACAACGGACAGGACATGCAGGTTGATATGCGCACCGGTGAGAACGAACGCAAATTCTCTACCGCTCCAATTGGAACAGGCCCGTTCAAACTTGCAACATGGGAAATTGGTAAATGGCTTACCTTCGATGCAAACGGCGTTTACTTCAAGAAAGTACCACAGGCAGATTCACTCGTCATTAAGAGAGTCATCGACCCAATCATTCGTATGAACGATCTCCGCAAAGGTCGTGCAAACCTCGTCCTTGAGACCAACCCAATGGATCGTGCAAGCGTTGCTCAGATTCAGAATGTAGATATCAATTCATACATGCCATATGCATTCTATGAAGTTGCAATCAACACAAAGCTTTTTCCGAAAGCTGAAGGACGCCAGGCTATGGCTATGGCACTCAATAAGGCAAACCTTATTCCGTCAATCACTGATCAGGAAAAAGGCGTTATTCTCAACAACGGCCCGTTCCCGTCAAATCTTTTCTCTACAAACATTCCTGAATATGTCAACGAGCCAATGCCAAATCTTCTGCCATATGACATCAAGAAGGCAAAGGCGCTTGCTGCAAAAGGTGGCGTTGCAAATCAGAATGCGATTCTTCTTTACCCAGATTCAATGGGTGAGTTCGGCACAAAGATGGCTGAAGGCATTGTAAAACAGCTTTCTGCAATTGGTCTGAATGTTGAAGCAAAACGCACTGGTGACCAGGTTTTCAAACGCATGGTTTACTCAGAAAAATCATATGAACTTGCACTTATGTATTGCGAAGGCTTTGATAACCTTTATTCAAGCATTGGTGACTGGTACCGCTCAAATGGTTCACAGAATATTACCGGCATTGCAGATGGTTCTCTCGATTCTTTGTTTGATAAGTGGGAGAAGGAAGTTTCTACAGTAAAATGGGTTGACCTTACACTTCAGGTCAATCAGAAGATTTGTGATATTTCTCCTGCACTGTATCTTTGTTCCCTTCAGAAGGATGTCTATTCTCGCGGACTGCAGAATATTGCAATCGCTACCGATAACCCGTTCCTTTCTGTAGAAGACTGGAAGTTTAAAAACTAAGGAGTAGCAAATGCGTTTTTTACGCTTTTTGTTCAGAGAGCTTTTTCTTCGTGGAATCGTGTTTGCGGTTCTGGGAACGATAGTACTCTCTGGACTCTACTTGCTCTCAATTGGAGCAACGCCTCAAGACTCTTTGGAAGCGTTTAAATCATTCTTCATGCTGATTTCCGGAGCGCCTTCTGCACATCCGGGATTCAGCTCTGGACAGATTATTGCTTCTGGCGCGGCAATCACATTGCCTCTTGCGCTCATGTCGCTTATCATTCTTATCATCATCGCGCTCATTGGCTCTTCTTATGCAGTGACAAGCCGCTATCTGGCAAGTCACCATGGATATATGGGACCGGAGCACTTTGACAACTTCTTAAGCCTGCTCACTTCAATTTTTGCAGCAGTGCCTTTGTTTGTAGGCTTCTGGAGTATCAGTGTATTCTTCAGCGACGGAGCGCCCTATCTTGTTATTGCGTTCCTTACCGTTGTATTGGGCGGCCTTGCATGGGATGCAACAGACTTCCTTAAGACTGACATGCTGAGCCAGGTTGAATCTACACATGCAATTGTGTATTCAACGCTTGGACACAGCCTGGGTCGTTTCTTCCCGCTGCCTGGTACGTATTCCGGCTATCTGTTCTCTTCCTGCTTGCCACGGTTTATTCCGTATCTTGCAGGAAAAGTTCCGGCTATCATCGGCTCAGTTACAATCGCAGAAATCATTTTCAGTTTTCAGGGACTTGGCAGCACGCTCCTTGATTCATTAAACAACCCGAATAACAAAGACTTACTTATTGCATCAGTGTTCATTCTTTTGTGCGTTAATGCAGTCGTATCTTTCTTGGTTAAGACGGTTCTCTTCCTGATTTATCCGAGGTGGTATGAAAAAGCTATCTAAAGTTTTTAAGGTTGTTTGTATCGTTATCCTTGCTTTACCACTCTTGCTTGCCTGGCTCCCACAAAGTTTATTTATGAATTTTATGCCGGTCAGCATGGATAATTACTTCGGCTCGCTCTTACGCTCATTCCAAGAATTGTCTATTACACTTGTTGCAACATTGGTGTTCGCTATGGTCATCAGTGTTCTGCTTGGTTATACCAGCGTTCTTTCAATGAGAGTTGGTAGAGGTTTTTCAAATATTCTCAACGCTGTTGAGTCTATTCCGGCTATTCTTGTGGCGCTCTTCTGCTACGCTCCTGTTTCTGGCGTTCTTGCCCGCACGGCAGGTTCTGCTTCTGCTTTGATGTCACTCTTCGTGTTCGTCTTGGCAGCAACAGCAACAACGTTACCTGAAGCAGTACGCAGCATCGCCATTCCATTGACCGACCTCTATAACCGCAAATACAGCTTGTCGTTCCGTTCATATGGATTTACAAAGAGTCGCATTCTTGTAGTGCTGATGAAGACTGAACTGATGCGTGATACGCTCAAACGTGTAGCCGCAGGCATTTTGCTCAAGACGCTTGTCCTTGACTGTTCATTCGGATTCGTCATTCAAGTTGGTTTCGGTTCAAACGGTACTCCTGCTCACCAAAGCCCGGGAGCATTGATTGCCGCATACCGCGGAACTTTGTATGAGGGAAGTGCAAATCCTTCTCTTTATTTCTGGTTGCCTTCAATTCTTTTGATAGCAATCAGTGTTGCTTTCCTTATCATGTTGAACGACAACAAGGAGAAAGCATGACACCTATAGAACTTAATAATTTCTCCATTCATCTTGGAAAACGTATAACGCTTAAAAAATGTAACTTCTCCATTGCAGAAGGTTCTTCAACTGTCATCATGGGACCAACAGGCACCGGCAAGTCGGTGTTTTTGAAGTCAATTGGCGGAATTCTTTCTACACAGATTTTTACATTTGAAGGCAGCATGAAAATCAACGGTCACGATGGTTACATCAACGGCCGCAAACTTGATTTTGATGCATGGACAGAAATTGAACAGTCTGGCCTTATGTTTGTTCCGGCAGAAACGGCGCAAGTTATGAATCCTGCGCTTACCCTTGAACAGAATCTCAACCTTCTTGCGCCCGGCTGTAGACAGGTCATTGAAAAACGCCTGAGCACGTACTTCACACTGGACTTCAGCGCATTTGCACGTCTTTACCCGGATGAAGTTTCCGGCGGAGAGATGCAGCGCATTACGTTGATGATTCTTTTGTCACGCCAAGGAAACCTTATTCTTCTTGATGAGCCAACAGTAAACCTTGACCGCAACCTGCGTAAGAATTTTGTCGAGTTTCTGAACAAAGAAATTCTTTCAGACAAGACAAAGACATTCCTTATGGTAAGCCATGACTTGGACTTCATCAAACGCCTTACTCTTGACCAGGTATTCATTCTTAAAGACGGTGACATTCATAAACTTGATACACTGCCTGAAATGGAAGGATATGAAAAGCCAGAGGCAAAGAAGGGCGCTTCCGGAACAGCAATTGAATTGAAAAATGTTGCTCAGACATACTTTAAACGTGGAATCTTCGGAGAACGTACATTCACAGCTTTCAAGGGCTTGAATCTTACGTTTGAACGCTCGACAATCTACGGAATTACCGGTCCTTCAGGATGCGGCAAATCAAGTATGATCAAGGCAATTCTTCGTTTGATGGATGGCACTTCTGGTAAAATAGAAATGGAAGGAAAAGACCTCGTTGCACTTAAACCAAAGGAAAGTGGTCATGATCCAAAGGCTTTCAGACCTTTCCGCAAACGCATGACCGTTGTGCAGCAGGACTCGCGGTTCTCGTTCTTCCCTGATTTGAGCATCGGTGACTCATTCAAACAAATTTCTAAAGATGGTTCCGCAGGTTCCGTTGAAGACCTTGTTGCAAACCTTGAGAAAGTCGGCCTTACCAGAGCGCATCTTGATTCGTTCCCGCAGCAGCTTTCTTCTGGTGAAATGAAGCGTATGGACATTGCCCGCGCACTTACTGCAAAGCCTGACATTCTGCTTCTTGATGAACCTTTTGCACACATTGATTTTGACACACGCCTTCAAGTTATGAAGTCAATCTCAGAATATCTTGCTGAACACGCAACAATTCTTGTTGTTGTTACGCATGAGGATTTTGACCTCCGTTACTTTGTAGAAAAGAGCTACGACTTCCCGGAGCTTGTTGGTCAATTCAAAGCAGTGTGAATTTAAAATAATGAGACACTAAAACAAAGGCCTGCCACTGGAACACAGCGACAGGCCTTTGTTATCTTTCATTTGTTTTACGGCATATGAATAATCTCGCGAGGCTTGCTACCGTTTGCCGGACCGACTATTCCGCGGTCTTCCATCTCTTCCACAAGACGTGCCGCTCTGTTATAGCCAATCTTTAGTCTGCGCTGAATGTAACTTGCACTGGCTTTTCCTGCCTGCACAACAATATCAAGCGCTTTTTCATACAGCGGATCTTCGCCATCGCTGAACAAGGACATCTGTTCTCCCTGACCTTCTTCATCGTCATCAACAAATATTTCATCATCGATATATTCCGGCTCACCCCATTGCTTTACTGATTCAACAACATCTTCCACTTCCGTATCGCTTACAAACGTGCCCTGGATACGCACCGGGAATGGATCAGTTGAACTTGAATAAAGCATGTCGCCTTTACCAAGTAGTTTTTCTGCTCCTACCTGATCAATGATAATGCGGCTGTCTGTTTTGCTTGCCACCATGAAAGCAATTCTGCTTGGAATATTTGCTTTGATAAGACCGGTGATGACGTCGATTGAAGGACGCTGTGTTGCAAGCACCAGGTGAATGCCTACAGCGCGGCTCATTGCTGCAAGACGTGCAACGACTCCTTCAAGTTCTTTGCCTGTTGTAGCCATAAGATCTGCAAATTCATCAATGATGACAACAATATATGGCAATTTTTCCGTACAGATTTTGCGTTCCTGTATTCTCTTGTTGTAGTTTGCAATATCACGTACACCAAGTCCGTCCAGCAGCGCATAACGACGCTCCATTTCACACAGACAATATTGCAACGCCTGCATTGCCCGCTTTGGTTCAGTGATAACCGGTGTTAGCAAGTGTGGAATATCATTGTACAATTTTAGCTCAACAATCTTTGGGTCGATGAGAATCATCTTCACTTCGTCAGGGCTGCGTTTATATAAAATGCTAAGAATCATGCTGTTGACGCAGACAGACTTGCCACTTCCTGTTGAACCAGCAATAAGAAGGTGCGGAGTCTTTACCAAGTCGATTATTTGCGTCTCGCCCTGAATGTCTTTACCAAGCACTACCGGAACTGCCATCTTCTTCCATTCCGGCAGATTCTGTTCAATACACTCGCGGAACGAAACAATGGCGCGGTCTTTGTTAGGTACTTCTATGCCAACTGCACGTTTGCCAGGAATAGGCGCAACAATACGCACACTGCTTGCGGCAAGGCGAAGGGCTATATTGTCCTGAAGTGCAACAACTTTGCTGAGCTTTACGCCTGGAGCCGGCAGCATTTCAAACATAGTTACAACCGGACCTTTACGTATGCCGGTAACCTCCGCTTCAATTCTAAATTCGTTGAGCGTTTCCTTTAGGTTTTGAGCGGCAACATTTGTTTGATTATCTATAATCCAATAAGGATTGTCTGCATACGCTGTTAAAAGTTCCGTAGGAATTTTATACACGCCATGTTTAATTCTTTTTGGCACGGCGCGTGGTATTATTTGCATCACGGAATCTTTTTTTGCTGGTGCAGCTGCATTTGCAACGACATCATTTGCACTAACTGCAACCGCAGAATCCGCGTGAGTCTTTATATTTTCATCAATCTGTTTTGAAGAAGCGCTGTTATTTGCTTCTACAGAATTGTCCTCCGCTTCAATCTGGGCTTTTGCATCCTTGTCCATCTTTGCAAACACGTTGTCAAGAATGGAAAACATTGAATGTCCAGCTGGAGCAGTGTTGGAATTTTCGGGCTCTTCCTCAATTCCAGAACCCTTTCCAAAATTTGGCGGCGTTTTGTCTGTCCCGCTTGCGGCAGTTCCCTTGGAATCATTGTCCGGCTCTGTTTCATCAGAAGCAGCTGAACCATCATCCATCAAACCAGAAAAATTCTGCGTAAGTTTTTCTTCCGCGCTCATTTCGTCTTCAGGAGTTTTTTCTTCTGTCTGCGGAGTATCATCTTGTGCCGGCTGCATGGCTGTATCTTTCTTTTCTACAAGCCCCGCAGGATCTTCCAAATCAACTTCATCTTGCGGAATGTCACCATTATTCTGTGGCACGGTAGGATTTTTTCGAGAAGGTTTTACCATCTTGCCAAGGTACACCACACGCTGGCCTTGTTGATTGTCACCCGTTACATTCCACGGATCGGCCTTCACATTCTTTGCTTCATCGCTCTGTGTTTCTGGCTGAACAGGCTCCATTTCTGCAGCGTCATCTGCATTATCCGATTCATCTGATGCAGCTTCATCAAGCGAAAGAATATCATCTTCATCCGGCAAGTTTGCATCATTTTCCGCATCATCTTCGTCTTGCGCGGTTTCATCGGCGTTTGATTCAACAACAGAAGCCTTTTCCATAAGTTCATTTATATCAGCAAGGTCGTCAGCCGTTGAAGCGTCATCTTCTTCAACCGGTGTAGACAAGTCCTGTTCTATGTCTGGAATGCCGTCTTTATTTATATCAACAAGCGTTGCTTCCTTTACATAGTTTGCAGAATCATACTTGCCGTACTTTGAGTCAGTGCTCAGTTTTTTTTCTGCAGGCGCCGCGGCCACTTCATTGTCCTTGCTCTTTCTGAGCAATTCATCAAGTGTCCAGTTTGCCGACGTTACTTCGGAAATGCTTTTGTCAACCGCCTTTTCTATTGCTTCGTCATCAGTCTCTGGAGTTTCTTTTGCTTTATGTTCAGGCGAAAGAATTGACTTGAATGTCAAACCTTCAGTTGTTTTGTTCTGTTCATCAGCCTGCTCATTTTGAGGAACATCATCTTCTTTGGCAGTATTTTTCTTCTTGGCGCACAGACCGGTAATTACGAGCGTTACCAAATATTCTGCAACAACCATCAACGCTGCTATGACAATGATGGTCACTATTTTTATCGCAGCAAGCGGACCTTCATCAGCGTAGAGAATATTCCTGCACATACGCTCAGCAACTGCCGCGGTAAAGAAAGGCACAATACTCATTAAAAGACAGACGCCTTTCTGAACAGACCAGTTATCTGCAAAGCAAAAAGAACCTGCCGTAATAAAAAACACTGGAATAAGTATGCTGCAGAAGCCATATACGGAAGCAAGCAATTCTCCAAGTCGGTACAATCCGCCGTGCTGTCCTGAATTTTGCATATCAAAATCAAGCAGCTGCAGGAGCAGTCCTATTGAAAATACAGCAGCGATGGCAAACAGAATAAAACCTACCACCATCGACGCTACTTTGTCTGTTTTTTTCATTTCCCATTCATCCTTTTACTGTCATTTTACCTAATACGGCATAAGACAAGTATTCTTTTTTATTATCGGAAATTTATAAGCCTGAATTAAGTGTAATAATCGTTTTTAAGTCAGAAAAAGTGCCTCTTCAATTGAAGAATCTTAAGCCCAAAAAGCTCATTTCTTCTTGCAAGAACCTTTCTTTAACTATATACTTAGTGGTGTGTCAACGCTTTACATTGTAGGAACGCCAATAGGCAATCTTGGCGATATAACTTTCCGCGCACTAGAAACATTTAAATCTGTAGATGTAATAGCCGCAGAAGATACACGCCATACGCTTGAGCTTTTGACACATTTTGAGATTCGCAAGCCGTTGATTAGCTGCCGGTCGCAGAATGAAGAATTTGCCTCTGACAAGATAATCGACATCCTGAACAAAGGGCAGACTGTTGCATATGCAAGCGATGCAGGTACCCCCGGAATAAGCGATCCAGGTGCAATTCTTGCCGGACTGGCACGAAACGCAGGTCATATCGTTGTTCCTATTCCCGGTCCAAGCGCATTTGCAACGTTGGCAAGTGTGGCAGGCGCAGGCGGAAAAACCCTTATTTTTGAGGGATTTCTTTCTCCTAAGCCCGGCAGAAGAAGAGCTCGACTTCGTGAACTTATGGCGACTGGCGATGCTTTTATTTTGTACGAAAGTCCGTTCAGAATTGTAAAGCTTTTGACAGATATTGCCGATATAGAAAGTAACCGGCGTGTTGTTGTAGGCAGGGAACTGACCAAACTGCACGAAGAAATAAATGACGGCGAGGCTTCAAATATTCGTGATGACTACGCCGCAAGAAGTAAAATTCAGGGTGAGTTTGCGGTTTTCGTTTCCGGCAAGAAAAACGTTAAACTTTCTGAAGAAGATTCCGATAATGGAATGTAGAGGTAAGGTATGATGATAGATAAAATTTCAGGGGTTAACCCACTTAACAATGTGCAGAGCGCAAAGCGCACCAGTTCAGCGGAAAATATCCAGTCTGCTCCTGATTCAATCACCGTCTCTGATGAAGCAAAGGCGATGGCTGATGCATATTATCTGAACAAAGTAGCAGGCGAGACACCTGATGTACGTTCTGACCTCGTTGAGCAGATTAAGCAGAAGATTCAGGATCCAAACTATCTCAATGACGCTGTTATCAGTGCAACCGCTGATCGTATTATGGAAAGCTACGGTCTTTAATTCCGTATATTGATTGAAATTAGAAAGACGGAACTATGATTCCGTCTTTTTTTTTATAGAATAATTGTTTTCCGGGAGTAAGTATATGGCAGATTTCATTTTTAGAATTCAACCGAACATCGTCCTTGGCTCGTACACAACAAGCCGCCTGGGACAGTTTGCACGGGATTACGGCAGCCGCTATATGGTTATTCTCGACCCTATTTTGAAAGAAGTCGGCACTTCTGCAAAAGTGCTCCAGTCGCTCACCGACCGCAAAATTGATTTCTTTACCTTTGACGAACTTACTTCATCGACAGACACTCAGGTTGTAAACACAGCGCTTTCCTTGGCCCGTGAGGCACATATTCACGGAGTAATTGCCGCCGGTGGCGCCAAAACACTCAATGTGGCGCGCGCAGTGTGCGCTTTATACAATGAATCTCATGACCTGTATGATTTTATAGACGGTGCAACACCAACTTCCGCCCCGCTGCCACTTATTTGTGTTCCTACAACGATGCGCGATGCTTTTATGTTCACAGATAGAACACCTGTCGTGGACGCACGTTCTTCACAGATAAAGCTGCTTAAGACACAGAACGGTCTTTGCCGACTGGCGCTGTTTGACCCGAATCTTACCGTAACGCTTACCGAAAATCAGGTTGCTTCCATGTCAATAGAAACACTCTGCCTTGCGGTAGAGGCTTATTTGAGCCAGAAAGCAACATTCTTCAGCGATATGATTGTTGAAAAGGCAATTGAACTGATTGGATACGCAATGGACGGCTCACCAACGCTCACTGTGGTGACACCACAGGAAGTTTTGCTTAGCCAGGGAGGCTGCATGGCTTCACTTGGCTCCGCATCGAGCGCGCTTGGTATTTCTTCACTGCTAGCCCTCTGCCTAAACGCCCGCTACAAGATTTCACGCTCGCTCACAACCGCAATTCTTTTTCCGTATGTCATTGAAGACGCAGCAAAATTCCGTACCGACCGTCTGGCCAAAGTTGCACGCATTTTAAGAACAGCGCCTGCTGAAGCAAAAGATGCCGACGCTGTTGTTTCTCTTGCAGAATATATACGCCAACATCTTGCAAAGGCAAACCTTCCTACACGAATGAAGGACTTGTCAATCACCATTGAACAGCTCGCGCTTGTTGCAGAAGACGCCGGTCAGCTTGAACTTATCAACAGTCTGCCGCGAAGCATGACTGCAGACGATTTGTTTGACCTGATAAAACTCGCTTTCTAGAACGATTCCATGATTCAGCCAGAAAAACTTTTTCAGCTTGAAGCCGGACAAAAAAGACGCAAACTAGCGCTCACTTTTGGCGAGCTAGAGCGTGATATTGCCGGCATCGCGGAACCGGGCACTTCATACAACTTTACAAAGATGAGCCGTGCCGACTATACAAAGGCCGTGACCCGCATTCTCCTGGAAGATCCAAAACTTCCCGCACAGACTGCGGCGGAACTTACCATGTTGCTCAAAAAAGAGCCTTTTGATGAACGCCGCACATGCAACGTGGCGCGCAATGCACTTCTTTCAATAATCGGTACGTTTCCGGCGGAATGGGATTTGGTGATTGCCCCGCACAGCACAGAAAAAATTGCAGTCCAGAAAAGAAACTTTTTCCCTGGAGTATGCGTTTATGCAGAAGACATACGCTCTCCGTTCAACGTAGGCTCAATATTCAGGACGGCAGAAGCAATGGGCTGCGAGCGAGTATATATTTCAGAACAGTGCACCGACCCGAATCAGAGCCATGCATTGCGCAGCGGCATGGGCTGCATTGAAACACTTGGCTGGACACGATGCGCACTACAAGATTTGCCGGCCGACAAACCGGTATTCGTACTAGAAACAGGCGGAACTCCGCTCACTGAATTTACGTTTCCCAAAGAAGGAATTGTCATAATCGGCTCAGAAGAACTTGGTGTAAGCCCGCAGGCGCTTGCCCGCGCTTCGTATGGAAGAGTCTCAATTCCAATGACGGGACTTAAGGCATCGCTTAACGTTGGTGTTGCCTTTGGAATTCTTATGCAGGCATGGGTTGAGTCGCTTACTAAAAAATAAATTGCTTATTTGTCTCTGCTGAATGCGCGTTCCATGCGTGTAGTGATTGTCTGGACTTGTTCTTCAGAAGTAATGTTAAATTCCGCAAGAATAGCCTCGTCAAACTGATAGTAATCAACTGTCTGATCAACGTAGTGCGCCATCATGTCAGCAAGATACACAAGGCTTGTAATCTTATACATTGTCTTTGGCGCTTCATTTGGTGAATGGTGATATCGGATGACATTCACAATGACATCAGGGAAATTCCATTTTTCTGCAATGAGCGCGCCTATTTCGCCGTGATTTATGCCGGCAATGAGCTTTTCAAACAAATCTGCAGGAATGCCTTTCTTTTCGCAAACTGCATGAACTTTCTGTATAAGGTCGGGATGGGCTGTTTCAAAAATAATCTTTCCCATATCATGAAGCAAGCCGCAGACATAACTATCTTCCACGCAATTGCGTTCTGCCGGTGAAGTGCAGAAGTTGCGTGCAAGATTATACGAATAGAACGCAACGCGATACGCATGCGTCCACATTTCCTTCTTGCTTTTGTCTGCAACAACCATAAGGTTCTGCATGGAACCGATTGAATAAAGCAAATTACGTATACCGCGCAAACCGACAAGTTTGACGGCATCGCTAATGGAACGGCATGGAGAAGCAAGCGCGAATGCCGCTGAGTTTACAAGTTTTAGCAATTCGCCGGTGAGCGTCACATCGTTTGAAATGTGCATTGCTATGTCGCTCATCTTGCTGTCAGGATCGTTAAGCAACCGGTTAATTGTAGAAATGTTTTCCGGGAACTGTGGCAGTTCATCAATGAGCTTTACAAATTCCCGCGAAAGAAGAGATATGCCTTTCTGAGTCTTTTCGTTGAGCGGTAGAATAAGCCGGGTGATTGTCTCGCCATTTTCGCAGAGCACCTGATAGTTTTCTTCTGTAAGCCCAATCTTTTCAAGCATAAGTATCATGATGATAAGGCCAAGACCTGCACCTTCTGACTCATCAAGAACTTGGTTTAGCACTTCGTCAACAGACGTGTACTGCTGTGCGCGGTTTAATTTATCGTGGATTCGCTTGTATTCAAAAATAGTAAGCTCTACATTGTTCCGCACTTCAATTTTAATTTTATTGCTGCGCGTCTGAAGAATCATTTTGATATACAGACCTTCTTTCTTCTGCTGCGACAAATAATACTTAAGATTATTCATCGTATCTTCCTTGAAATTCTGCATACCAATTTCGTAGTCATGCTGTTTTGTTATATCAAGATGCTTGTCTTCAAAATAGACACGCTTTGTATTTGCTTTTTTTGCGTTGTTAATCAGTTCTTCAAGACAATAATTAAGATACTCAACCATCTGTTCCTGATTCAACTCGTTCAGAAAGGCGGTGAGTACGTCTTTCATATATATTTCCATTTCATGAGGAAGCGTGTATGTTGTAATGGAGAGAGGAATTCCAGCCTGAATCGCCATTTTTATTTTATTTACATCAATTGCCACTTTTGAAGCCTGTGCCATAAACTTTCCTAACGAATCATTTTCCTTATTTTTCTAGTTTACCACAATCTCTATAAAAAAGAAAGAAAAACTCTCCTTTTAAAGCAAATTCATTCAAAATTTATCTGGTAGAACAATGTCATTTTTGGTAAAATAGCAGGTATGACTGACCAAACGATAAGTGAACTTCTTGTTCTCTTTCTTCTTGCATTTTCGTGCGCGCGCATTTTCTTTCATTTCCAAGTGCGTTCTGACACACTTTCAATCCTGCCGCTCGTTTCCCTCATTATTTCCGTCTTGAATTTCTTTGCCTGGGGAATTTCTGCTGTTGATCTCGTCGTTTTCCTGCTTGCCTTTTTTATTACCATTTGGAACATTCGCGCTTTGCTCAGATTGAATGCACAGCTCGTCATAGACCATTTTGGACCTTTGTTCACCATTGTTTCTATAGTCAACCTTGTGCTTGTCATTGCGGTAGGAATCATCATATTCAAATACCGCCCGGTACCCGTAAACAAGCAGAAAGAGGCGGTGAGCGAGACATGCACATCGTACACCGGCTCGTTCACAGAAGGATTTACCGTTGGCAAAAAGCCGTTTCAAAACACAACGGCGCGAATATGGAAATATATGCCGCTTTACAACACCATCACCGATTCAAGCGGAAAAACTGCGGCAAACACCGTCGTTCTTTTTATTGGTGACAAATGCGCAAACACTGCTTTATACCGTCCGTTTCTGTACAAACTTGCGCATGACGGCTATACCGTATACTCTGCGGAATTTTATGCAAAGGACATGCGCTGGCTTGGCAATCCAAAAGACTTCGAAATTGCACGGCGTTTTTCTTTCTGCTGGAAGAAGCTGCAAAAACCGTTGCAATATAATGTCTGCAAGATAACACTCAGCGAAAACATAATTAAGGAATACAAAACTTTTGCGAACCTTGTGTTTGGCGATGTTTCTCCAAAAGAAATTGTCGTTCTTGCAGGAGACGAGCTTGCAACAGAGGCGCTTCCGCATGCAAAAGACGCGTGCCCTATTGCTGATGACACTTTCAACATTGCATCGGTCAGCGGCTATACAAGCGCATACGGTCCCGTCGAACAGTCTGAGCCGCTCTTAGCAAAGATTCTTGGCAAAGACCGTGATACTACCGGCTACATGAGCGCACATCTTGCCCACGAACTAGAAAAATCAATTTCTACCACGAAACATTCCATTGCATACTTTGTCGCCCAGACCACAGCGCAAACTTTGACGGTGGCACATTCCGCACCGCAACAGACCACAAGCGCCCCAATAAGCACAAATGCTACACCGACTGTTGTAACTCCAACAATGACATATACAGTTCCAAGCTCAAAACCTGTTACACCAATCACTACATCGCAACCACAAGCTGCTCCTTCCGTTTCAGTGCCAGCAACAGCTACCACAACGCAGCAAACAGCCACCGTACCGGCAAGCACGACAGCAACAGTTGCAGCGCCCACTGCTGCGACAACAACGGCTGCAACTCCAGCAAGCACAGCGACAAGCACTGCGACAAGCGCAACACCTGCTGCTACGACAACAACACCCGCCGTGGTAACGACGCCTGCCTCTCCGGCAAGCACTGCAACAAACACAACTACAACGCAGCAAACGCCTGCAGCAACGGCCACGCCGGAAACTCAAGCTCCGCAAACAGAAACACAACCGTCACAAACCGCCACCGCTCCAGACGCAGGAACGGAAAATGTAACTACACAAGGAGCACAACAATGACACTTATTGAACTGGACAAGTATTTCAACTCGTTTCTTCACCGCGAAGATTTTTCTTTTGACCCATCACAAAATGGAATTCAGATACAAAATTCTGACCCCGCAAACAAACAGATAAAAAAGGTGGCATTTGCCGTAGACGCATGCAAAGACACCGCTGAAGCCGCAATTTCCCAAGGCGCGCAGCTGCTTTTTGTACATCATGGTCTTTTCTGGGACAACGTTGACAGACTTGTAGACCAACAATATAAACGCGTTGCTCCGTTCATCAAAGGCGACCTTGCGCTGTATGCAAGTCACATTCCGCTCGATGCAAACCCTCTTGTAGGCAACAACTACGGTCTTGCTAAACGGCTGTCACTTAAGAAAACAACCCCGTTTGGAGACTGGCGCGGCATGTCGATAGGCATTCAAGGCTACCTTCCTAAGGCGCTTTCCATAGATGAGCTTGCAAAGAAAATGTTCCCGGACGGAGAAAAACCGCTCTATATATTCCCCTTTGGCAAGAAAGAAATCCGCAAAGTGGCTATCATTTCCGGCGGAGCAGGTTCTGACGTTGATCAAGCATATCGCGCAGGAGCGGATGCATACATTACCGGCGAAGTCAGCCATGACAATTTCCATGTTATGGAGGAATTAGGCATGACGGTGATTGCAGGCGGTCACTATCAGACAGAAACTGTTGGTGTCAACTTGGTAAAAGCGAAACTTGCCAAAGAAAAGCATCTTGAAACAGTCTTTATAGACTTTCCTACGGGACTTTAGTATACTGTGAGCCATTATGAATTCAGAAACAATTGGTGTTGAATTCCCAAAGAAACAGGGAATCAACCAGAAACTAGCACCTCTTTTTTTAACTGCTCTTGTCATTGCGCTTGACCAGTTTTCAAAGGCACTCGTAATCAAATACATTCCAAAATACAACCCTTTTGATCAAAAGAGTGTCATTGAAATTTGGGGAAAATTCATCAGATTCATCCACGTGCGCAACAAGGCTGTTGCATTCAGCATGGGCAGCAATCTTCCAGACAAAGCACGGGCAATTCTTTTTGCAGCGCTCCCACTTATTGTCATTATTGTCGTGTTTATCATCTACTTCCGCAACAATGACTTTACAAAATTACAGCGCTGGTCAATCTGCGGCATTATCGGCGGCGGACTAGGCAATCTCATTGACCGCTTCTTCAGACCGGATGGTGTCGTTGATTTCATCGACTGCTATTTCTTTGGCATATTCGGAATGGACCGTTGGCCGACATTCAATGTGGCTGACTCGGCGGTTGTGGTGTGCGGAATTCTGTTCATTATTTCCTTCCTTGTGCAGATGGGCAAAGACGGAAAGAAGAAACATGCTGAGAATGAAAAATGAATAAAAAAACGAATACAGTGCTGTTCACCATTATTTCCACTCTTGCAAACATCATCATGACTTTGCTGCTCATTTCGGTGTTCTGTCTGATTGCTTTTGTGGTGTTGTACTACGGAATAAAATCGCGTAACCCGCAAGTATATCAGTTTGTGTTCATTCTCTGCTTTATTGCAGGACTTGTGCTGGGAATGTTTCTCTTCATCAAGCTGGGCGGAATGGTTGTCACCAAATTCCACCTTGAGTCAAAGTTGGAGCCGTTTGGCGGCCGGAAAACAACTCAAAGCGATGAAAAACAAAGCGTGGCAAGAAAAACAAATCTTCCAAAATCCGCGCTTCCCCAAAAAGACACTTGGGGACAGGAAGCCGATTCTTCCGAAACAAAGTAAAAAAAAAGACTTGCATTGGCGTGCAAGTCTTTTTTTATCTATCAATATCCATCGCTCATGCTGCGGTTAAGATCGCGCTGGAACAATTCCTGATATACAACGCTGCGTGTCTTAAGCTCGTCCTTCCTGGACTGCGGAAACGGCAAAAAGCGCCAGAAAATAGCACGCACTTCTTTGCTTAAGCGCTGCACGCCTTCTGCTTCCTTTGTCATCCACAAGACATAGTCAGCAATGAAATAGGTCTTAAGGTCTCCCTTGAGTTTCTGGCTGTCTATCCACTGGAAATACTGTCCGGTAAGACCTTCCTCCATCCAGTAGTAAGAAGCCTTTTCCTTTGCAACCTGCCAGCGCAAGTCTGCAACAGCAGTAAGACAGGCAATCTTTAAGTCTCTTGGATACATAGGAATGATTATACGACCACGGCTCGTAACGCGGTTAAAGCGGTCAAATGGTTCCCAGCAAAATCCGGTGTCACCATACGTAGGAACAAGCAGTACATACGGAACAATGCGGTGCGGCATGTTTTTATGCACACGGCAGAAGCATCCAGGGTCAATGCTTTCTATCCAAGAAAGTTCACGAAGTACATTTTCACGGAATCCGGTGCTCTTGTCAAAACAATGGAAAAATTCACGCGTAAACACCGGAAACTGGTTGCCCTGGCGGCCGACTGTCATCTTTGCCATCTGGCGCACACTGTTGATTTCTGTGTTTATTTCATCTTTGCCGACATTTGTGGCTTCCTGTGGCATTTCATGTGCTTTCTGGTCAAGGCTTGATTCTATATCTTTTGCCTCAGCAAAGTCCTTGAGGTACGCTGTAAGCTCACGGTCAATTTTTTGCAGAGTACGAAACCGGTCGGCAAGTTCCTGAAAGACTTTTTTCTGCATTTCGCTGTACGGCATTCTATGTGGCTCAAGTCCAATATACGGCGGATGGTCAAAAAGCGTCTTGATGCGGTCGGAAATTTCCTGCTCAGTCATGCGGCGTTCACTTTCTTTGGCGTTTACCAAACTTTCTGAGCTTTGCAGTTTACCGCTGTTCTTGCTCTGAAGCTGCTGGATGCGCTGCTGGTCTGCTCCGGCTCCACCTTTGTTGCGTACTGGAGTTTCATCGGTGGCACTGAGCGAAAGCCGGCCGGCAGCAATTTCCTTCATCCATTCATCCATGTAGAAAATCGGCTCACCGGTCGTGTTATTCATGATAGAGCGTGAGAAAAATTCTTTCTGTTCAGGGCTGAACAAGGATGGCAGCACAACTCCAAACCGCATAAGCATACGTTTGCACTGCGGAAGTCCGACATTTGCCATTTTTGGCGCAAGATTAACAAGGAACGCCCAGTATGCGGTAATAATTTGCTGTCGGTAGACGGTGCGGTCTTTTGGATCTGTACAATTGAGATATTTTACAAGTACCTGATGAAGTCTCTGCGCAGTATCGCCTTCTCCGGTGAGGGCGATTTTATAATAATTAGGGTCATCAAACACTTTTGAAGGCGTATCTTCAAAGAATTTTGTTACCGGATTAAAGTGTTGAACACTCAAATCAACGGGCGGAACCTCATTTGCTTCTGCACGCTGCTTTTTATCTTCATCAGGAGTGAGCTTTTCCTTCTCTTCAATTTCTTTCTCTTCTGCTTTGAGGGCCGTAGTGCTCTCAGGCAAACTTTCTGTAGCTTCTGCAAGAAGGGCTGCAATACTTGGATCTATATCATTCGTATCACTCATTTTTTTTCTCCAGTTTCACGATAATACTTTTATATATACCTTCAATTATAACATGGGAATTTTGTTCTATCAAGTTAAACATCCTTTTTAATGGAGCGTCACTTCACCGGAATGAAGTTCCTTTTGTGAACCGTCTGCAAGTCTGATTAAAAGTCCGGCTGTTTGAGTCACATCTATGGCGGTAGCTTCATAACTTGTTGTATTATCACCAATTAAAGGCGTAATCAGGAGCTTTTTGCCAAGCAAAAAAGAGCGCGATCGGTATTCGGGAATGACATTTTCGCCTGCATCAAGGCTATGGAGCGTTTCTTCTATCACGGATGCAAGCAATTGCGCCCTGGTGACAGCCGTTTGTTCCGCAGAAGCCTCTTCTGCCGCTTGCAAGATTCCGCCAGCTTTTGCAGACAAATCCGCCGGCATCTCTTTATTCACTGCAATATTTATTCCTATGCCGATGATTGCCGCTTCAACTTTTGACGCGCCATCCTTCTGCCCGTCTATAGCGGCACGCGCAACTCCTTCAGTGAGTATTCCGCACACTTTTTTCCCGTTCAGATAAACATCATTTACCCATTTAATTTGCGGATTTTTTTTGTACAATTTGCAAATGGCGCGGCAGACTCCCACCGCAGCTGTTACGGTAAACAACGCCGGGTCTGTGACAGAATGCTCCGGCACATACACAACACTAAAATAAATACCTGTCTGTGACGGAGAATAAAACGGTCGCCCCAACCGGCCGCGCCCCGCACTCTGATATGCAGCGGCAACAACGGTCTTGTGCAAGTTTATACCGTCTTTGGTAAGCAGCCCATTTTCATCTCGAAGCAAACCAGCATTTTCTATACGACGTTTACATTCAGTGTTCGTACTATCAATAGTATCGTACACAAAAAGATGGCCTTTACTTATTGCAGGAAGACTGTCTGCATGCCCAAGCAACTTTTCGTGCTCACTTTGCCTGCATAATTCTTTCCACACCGAAGAAACAGTAAATTCGTCCAAAGCAATTATGCCTTTTTGCCAAGCAACGTAAAGTCATCAACACCAGAGCAGAACGCAATGCCACTGCCAGGTTCCGCAAGACACGGAAGCGTACGAATTGACTCAAGAACCGCGTCCATTTTTTCCTGCTCTACAACGATGAGCAACATTTCCTTTTCCGGAACAATGTGCATACCAAAAAATTTAGCATCTGTTTCTTTCGCCGTACCGCGCGCATTTATCACCGTACCGCCGCCAGCTCCTGCTTTGCGGGCAGCCGCCATTGCATCGTCCGCATATCCCTTATTCAAGATGACCGTAATGAGCTCTCGTGGTTTTTTTTCTGACATTTCAATTTCTCCTCCGGAAACTTTTCCGGTCTTAAGCATGCGATCTGCATCAATGCTGAACAGACAGCCAAAATTCTGTTTTTCATTTCCCGCGGCGCCAATTATTGCCGCAGAAATCACACTCTTTTGTTTTTTTTCTACAAGAATGTACACGATGTCCTTTGATGTTTCGCCAAACCCCATGGCTGCTGCAAAATTGTTCGCGCTAATTCCGCGACCCATGAGCACCGTGCCACCGAAACTTCCTGCCTGAACGGCCGCTCCGGTTACAAGTTCTCCTTTGTCATGAGGGACAATGCTGATTAAAAGCGTAAACTTTGTCATTTTGCCTCCAACAGCAGCTGCTTTTCACACACTTTCGCAGACTGTCTCTTTTTTTTCTTATAAATCAAACCAAGAATCTGAATTGCAATAAGCGGCGTCATTGCAACAAGAGCAATCACACCGAACGCATCAGTGATTGGATTGCCACCCGTAGCCGCACTCGCTCCCAGTGTGAACGAAAGAATGAACGTGCTCGTCATGGGACCGCTCGCCACACCGCCGGAATCGTACGCAATACCAACAAACAGTTTTGGACACCAAATTGTCAGCAGCAATGAAATCGCATATCCCGGTACAATAATCCACCACAAGCTAAAGCCATACAACACACGCAACATGCTCAGCCCGATTGATATGGCAACTCCTGAAGAAAGCGCCACCAACATGACCTTTCGCTTAATCGTACCGCCACTCACGCTTTCAACTTGTTCCGTAAGAATCCACACCGCCGGCTCTGCGCACACCACAACCGCGCCGAACACAAAGCCAACCACCGTAAGCAATACCGTCCATATACCGCCGTGTTCTGCAGCAAGCGAACCAAGCACTTCGCCCAGCCTTCTTCCTGCCGGCATGAACCCGCCGTTCACTCCCACCAAAAATATCACCAAGCCAACAAATGCGTAAATTTGTCCTTTGATTAAACGCTGCACCTGCACCGGAGGCATCTTGAGCAAAAAAATCTGTAGCAAGATGAACATGACGACAAGTGGAGCCATAGCCATGCCCACTTCCTTGCACGTACTCGGAATAATGCTGATGAACGCATTTAAACCTTTCGCCGCCTCAGCAACCGTAGTGCCTGCTTCGGTAACCGCGGCACTTGTCGCTGCAACAGCGCTACTTACTGAATCCGCCGCACCCGCGCCATTTGCCCGTGAAATCCGCAAGGCAATTCCATATACACACACCGCAGCAATTGGTCCCACCGATGCAATACCTGTAAGCCCGAAACTATCATCCGAAGTGCTACTCGTGTGGTCGACAGCTACACCATTCTTTTCAGACGTGTGCTTTGCGCGAACAGCGGCCACACCAACACCAAGCGCCATGATGAACGGAACCGTCATAGGTCCTGTCGTAGCGCCGCCCGCATCAAAGGCAACACCCTGGAATTCAGGCGGACAGAGGAATGCAAGAATGAATACAATGACATATGAAACAATGAGCAGCACGCTCAAAGGAAAAGACGTGACCGTACGAAGCAAGCCAATCATCACAAACAAGCCTATGCCCACAGCAATCATGCATACCAGTACCCACTTGTTCACACTCGCATCAACAGAACGAATTTGGTCAGCAAGAACCTGCACATCCGGTTCCGCAATCGTCACAATGAACCCGATGACAAATGAAACGGAAAGCAGCAACGGTAAATTACGTTTCGCCGTAAGCGCCGCACCACTCCGCTCGCCAATCGGTAAAATGCCAATGTCCACGCCAAGCAAAAAAGTCGTCAACCCAAAGATGAGCAGCACACCGCCCACCAGGAAGCGAATGATTAAATCTGCACCAAGCGGAGCAACCGTCACCCCAAGCAGCAGCACAATCACCATGATAGGCAGCACCGAAGAAATCGTCTCTTTGAATTTCTGCAGAAGGTTCATCTATATTCCTTAATTTGTTTTTTATTTTAAAAAAGGTATCAGTGTCCCCCCATCACTCTCTCTTCACTTTTACCTTTTCCCTTTTTACTTGTAGCAGTTCCACCCCGTCTTTTCAATTCCGTCGCACCACTTCTGCGCCCAGAACTTCGCGCCCTCAAGATCATGGTCACGGTAGTTGCCGCACTCTTTTTCCGTAGCAGCAGGAATCTCTTTGTCCCACACCGCAACTTTCTTCATCACATTGAGCATGTGTTCCGCAATGTACGCCTCGTCGTGGTCGCCCCACAGCGTAAAGTAAAAGCCCGTGCGGCATCCCATCGGACTAAAATCAATGACACCCTTAAGCTCGTCGCGGATATATTCGGCAATAAGATGCTCCAGCGTATGAATGGCACCAGTCGGCATGCACTCCTTGTTCGGCTGGCAGAAGCGGATGTCAAATTTCGTCACCACGTCCCCGTTGCGGCCCACCTTCTTTGCAGCCAGACGCACAAACGGCGCCGTCACTTTGGTGTGGTCAAGATTGAAGCTGTCTACATTATATTTTTTCTTTTCTGATGATTCTGCCTGTTCCATAAAATGCCTTCCTTGCACTGAGAATACATCATTTTTCAGAATTTTACTATGCTTCCAAGTAGTTGTACAATTCCTGCGGCACTGCGTTTTCCAAATCAAACCGAATGTTCACCACGTTCACGCTCTTTCCTTCGGACTTCATCGTCGTGTCCTCGAATGTGTCGCGCTTCATGTTGCCAAGATAGTAGAAGTCGGTTCCTTCGTTGTCGTCTTTTTTTACAAACAGCGGAATCTCAATCTTGTTCCGAGCCTGGTCAAGTATCACACTCACATCAGGAGAAGTTGAAGTGCGCTTGTTCTTGCTCATCCAGTTGAGCCGTGAATTGTCTATGAAATAATCTTCGTATTTTATTGAATCAGAAATTTCGTCAGACTTCTTGTAGGTGATGAACACCGGGCACGTCAGCTCCGGCTCGTTCTGCACGAAGTAGCCGCCTATGTTCTGCGGAGTGATGTTCTGCTTCCAGTTGAGCAGCTTGCACACGTCCTTACGCGAATACTTGCGGTACAGCACCAGATTGTGGTCGATGATTTTCTCCGACTCTTTGAGCGTAGCGCGCTTGATGCCGTAGTCAAGACAGTCCTCAAGTTCGCGGCGGTAGATTGCTGCGTTCAAATCACCTGCATTCTGCCCGCTGCTGCCGAGCAACTTCGCAAAGTCATCCGTCCGAGAAATCGTCTGCGCTTTTTCATCGTAAAAAAGATACGTGATGCCGCCGTATTTCTTGCGGTCGCCCTGTGTGTAGAAATTAGGTGAAAGCGTATTGCACATGCCGCCGATATCTTTTGGTGAAAACACCGCGCCGTGTTTTGCAAGACTAGCTTTAAACTCAGCAACAGTGATTGTATTTTCATCGAGCAGCATCTTGAGCACCAGCAGTTCATGCAGCCTCGCTCCGTGTGCAAACTCAAGCGAAATGAACTGCAGCGATGTTCGCTGAGCCGGCGACAGTTCCGCTTCACTTTTATCTTTCACCTTTTCCACTTTGCACTTGAACTCGTAGTACGACCCCGCATAGTCGATGAACAGAAGCGGATCAATGAACCCGTTGTCAACAAAATCATTCATTGAAGGAACACGCCCGAGCCTGTTCTTGAGCTTGGTGTATTCATCCTTGAGCAGTTTAAGCTGATTGAAATTTGCATTAGAAATTGAATCGAATATTTTCTGCCGCGCCACTTCGTTGATTTGAATTGTGGAGCAGCCTGGAATTGCTGCAGACCGCGAAGCAAGCGCCCGCCGCAAATTATCCTTATTGAACGAATTGTCACCGTACAATGCAATCGGAATAAAGAAATTGTTTTCGTAGTTGCCAATGAAGTCTATCACCGACACATACGACTTGCCCGCAGCCTTCCGCAAGCCGCGCCCCAGCTGCTGCACAAAAATAATTGCCGACTGCGTAGGCCTCAGCATCACAATCTGATTCACGCACGGAATATCAACACCCTCGTTGAAGATGTCAACGCTGATGATGTACTCAAGAGGATCCGTGTCGCTCTCAAGCGCTTCTATCACGTGCTCACGTTCCTCATCGCTGTTGCTGCCGGAAAGACACTTGGTATGGAAGCCGTCATCATTGAGCATGCGGGAAAGTTCCGCCGCTTCCTCCACCCTGCTGCAAAAAATCAAACCTTTCACCGTGTACGCAAAATTGCGGTAGAGCTTCATCGCCTTTTCAACATGACGCACCCGCTCACTGCTCACGAGCTTTGTAAAGTCAGTCTTGTCATCAACAACTTCGCCGTTCACCGTCAAATCAGAAAGCCCGTAGTAATGGAACGGACAGAGCAAATCTTCTTCAAGCGCTTTCTGCAGCCGTATTTCGTACGGAATATTATTATCGAACAGCGAAAAAATGTCGAGGCCGTCAGTACGTTCAGGAGTTGCCGTAAGCCCCAGCAGGAACTTCGGCGTAAAGTAGTCGATTATTTTTTTGTACGAGTCGGCACCCGCATGATGCACTTCGTCAACGATGATGTAGTCAAATGAATCTTTCGCAAATTGATGAAGCACATCATCTTTTGCAAGCGTTGTGATTGAAGCAAACAAATAGTCAGCGTTCCAATCCTTCTGCGTTCCGTTCAGAAATCCCGTCTTGATGTCCGGCAGTATCGCACGGAAACTCTTTTCAGATTTATTAAGAATCATGTCACGGTGCGCAACATAGAGCACCCGTTTCGGCTTCATCTGGTTCACATCGAATATGGAAAGATATGTCTTGCCCGTGCCAGTCGCCGCAATGAGCAGCGCCCGCTTTTCACCCTTCGCACGAAGTTCAGCAAGAGAAATCATCGCTTCCTTCTGCATCTTGTTCGGAATAATTTCCAGCGACTCATCATCAATATTATTTTTTACATCATCTTCTTCAACTGATTTTTCAAACTGCAATTCCTGCACCGCACTTCTCTGCATCCGCAGTGCAAGCTTCTTCGCTTCATACTCTTTTGCGTAGCGCGCAATCCATTCATCATCAACAACATCAGCATCGTTCCACACGTGCTCAAATTCCTCACGAATGCTGAACACAATCTGCCCGTCAGTGAGCGAAAGAAATTTAATGCTCCATTCCTGATTCAAGTTGAGCGCCGACGCCGTAAGATTCGCACTGCCCACAATCATCGAATAATAATTGCTATGTTTAAAAATATATCCCTTAGGATGAAATCCGCCCTTCGTGTACGCCCGCACTTCAATGTTCGGAAACGCACGCAACTCCGTAAGCGCAGACGGCTCGGTAAAGTTCAAATAGTTCGTGGTAAGAATCCGCCCCTTCACCTGATGCGCCGCCAGTTCCGCAAGCGCCTGCTTAATGCACGCCAGCCCCTCATGATTTATGAACGCCACCGAAAAATCGAACGCATCGCAGTACGCCAGTTCCTCCTGCAGCGACGAAAGAATCTTCTTGCTCCGTTTGTAATCATTCACCAGCAGCGACGGTGACAAGTTCACATCGGAATACACTTCTCGCGAAAGGAACCCCGTCTTTAGGCTGTTAAGCAGCTGGTCGGACGAAAAAGATTTTTCTGTTGCAGGAATGCGGGAAGTTGGGACGGGCATGTCAGTCCTTCCGAAGGAGATGAAGGTGTGGGAAAAATCGGTCGTTTTCTGAGACAGAAATGGCTTATATTTCGGATAGAAATTCAACGAATTTGTCGAGTGCAGTCGACAAAAATAGTAAAATTTACAACTTTGTCGACTGTACTCGACAAAATTCATTATCTAAATGGGTTCAATTAAGCTTTCCCTTTTCGCGCATTTATGAGTACCTTTTCAGAATGACGTACGGATACATCCGCGTGAGCACGGACAAACAGACAGTCGAAAACCAGCGCTACGAAATCGAGCAGTTCTGCAAAAAGAACAATTTGCACATCGACTCGTGGATTGAGGAGACAATCAGCGGCACACTCACGCCTGACAAGCGGGAACTCGGCACGCTGCTTGCGCACATTCAGCAGGGCGACCTCATCATTTCAAGCGAACTGTCGCGTCTGGGCAGAAGTCTCTTCATGATTATGTCTATTCTGAATCTCATCATGGAAAAAGGCGCGCGCATCTGGACGATAAAGGACAACTACCGGCTTGGCGATGACATTCAGTCAAAAGTGCTGGCCTTTGCATTCGGGCTCAGCGCGGAAATAGAACGCAACCTCATCAGCCAGCGCACGAAGGAAGCGTTGCAGCTGCGGAAGGCGCAGAACATCAAGCTGGGGCGGCCGCTGGGCAGGAAGAGTTCGCACCGGCTCATGGACGGACTTGAGTTCCAAGTGCAGACAATGCACGACTGGGGAATGAGCGTGAACCACATCGCGAAGTTCATCGGCGTGTCGCGCAACAGCGTGAACGCATGCCTAAAGGAAAAGAAAGAAGCATAAATAGCCATAATGAGCTGAAACGTATTGTTGAAACATGTATCGAAAATAAAATAGAACCACCTGAACTTCTTGAAATTGGTGACATGATTCGCGTTAACTTCTATCGGCATAAAAGTATTATGACCGATCAAGTAACCGATCAAGTAACCGATCAAGTAACCGATCAAGTAACCGATCAAGTAAAACGTCTGCTCAAGGTGCTGAAAAATAAACCTCTGTCTACAAAAGAAATACTTTCTGCTATGAACATGAAGCATCGCCCAACATTAATGAAAGATTACATTGTGCCTGCACTAAATGCACACCTAATTGAACAGACGGATCCTGAATCTCCGAACAGCCCGATGCAGAAATACAGGATTACTGTTTCAAAGAAAATTGAAAAATGATACAGGAAACGGACCTCTGCAGCGGTCCGATTCCTCATCATGGAAAAAGGCGCGCGCAACAGCGTGTACGCATGCCTGAAGGATAAGCAGGAAGCATAATTACTAATCCGCTTCTTAATAGGCAAATTCCTGATTTTCGTGGTATAGTATGGTAAAGAGGTTGTCGCGAACAAGATGGAATTGCTTACAGAAAAAGAAAAAGTGACAGAGTTTGTTTCATGGTGCATCGAAGAATATGCGGCTTCCCATAAAAAAAGTGGTAGCGAAACAGCAGAACTTTTTGAACAGGTCGGTGTGTTGGATTACCTTTTTGAATTTGCCGATGTCCTTCATACACAAGGAAAAGAGTATATATTAAAAGACATAGATGAGTTTATCGCGAAAAGGAAGACTGCATGAAGTTGTATCATGGCGGAATCCAAATTGTAGAATCTCCAGAAATCCGCACTTCAGATCGAACACTAGATTTTGGGACTGGATTTTATACGACAACAAGTAAAGAGCAAGCTTCTCGATGGGCTAAGAATAAAGCGATAATGCAAAACAAGAAACCTTTTATTTCAATTTACGAATTTAATGAAATGAACCTTGAGAATAAAGATTTACATAATCTTGTTTTTCAAAAAGCAGATGAACAATGGCTTGATTTCGTCTTTTCCAACAGATTGAATCCAAATTTTCATCATGCGTATGATATTGTAAAAGGCGCTGTTGCAAATGATAGAGTATATGCAAGTTTGAACGCATTTGAAAACGGATTTATGGATAAAGAGACATTGCTTAAAGAACTTCGGACTTGGAAATATGTAGATCAAGTTGTATTTTGTACTACGAAGGCAATTTCATGTCTGACATTTTGTGAAGGAAGTGCACTATGATGCCAAAAATTACACAAAAGAACGTTCATATTTTTATTCCATTCAAGATTGCAAAGATATGCACTCAAATAGAAAACAAGGAGTCTCTGTCTCCTAAAGATGCTTTATTACAAATATATAAATCAGATATGTACAAGAATCTCTCAAACGAAAAGACTAAGTCATGGCAGCAGGGCTGGGTGTCTTTGTATAAAGAAATGACGGACAACTGTTTCAAAGAAAATTGAAAAATGATGCAGGAAACGGACCTCTGCAGCGGTCCGATTCCTCATCGACGTGTTATGCAAGCGTCAGCGGAACGGTACTGAATCCGGTGACAGAGGTCTTGCGCTCCGTGCCGGATTTGGAGATAGAGGTGCGAACCGCAATGGCATACTTCATTCCTGGAACTATTGGCGCATAGAGCGGGAACTCCAGCGTGGAGGGGTCGTTGCGCGAGACGAGCGACGTATCCACTGCAATCCATTTTGATTCATCTTTTTCTACCGTTCCGTCATCGTTCAGCGGGACAAACCATATGCCGTTGTCCGATCCGCCCAGCTTAAGGGCGTGTCCGCTTATCCTCACGGAATATCCGGCGGAAAGCGTTCCGTCAGTCTTCTTCGTCTTGAGATCAGTCACGCTGCTGATGACAGGGCTGCCGTCGGTGAAGGTGACCGCATCAACCACGATGCGGGAGATTGCCTCCTGCGCTTCACGGGACGGGGTGAATTTCATGATAATTTCCGGAATGTCGGCCGCAGACGGATTCGTCCCTGAAACAGAGCCGTTCACCGAAGGAAACAGCGTGCCCAGGTCGAGCATGTTCACCGCGTAGCCGCTGCCGATGAGCGACAGCATCTCGCGTTTTAGCAGTTCGGCGGCATGACGCACCGCATACATGTCCACGCCGGGATTCTTTTCAGCAACGTATGCGATGATATTGTCTGTATCAACGGTATAGCGGCTGACCTTTCCATAATAATCTCCTCCACCGAATCTGTTGGTGTGAAGACTGACGACGACCGGAGCTTCCGGCTTTGTAAATGAAGAATTAAGCTTACCCATAGTATCACCTCATAATAAAACGGCAGGCAGAAAGCTGGCAGTCCGTACGGGCCGCTGCCGTCTGTCTTAAAACACGCCACATGCTATTTCCACGTCATCATTCGCCTCCTTATCTGAAACGAATATAGTGCCAAACGGCATGATGGAGGAGGTGGCATTTTGCCCAAAAAAAAGGGCAAAATGCCACCTCCTAAAACGGCAAATATGTGCTATGGGGGAGACGGGTTGCCATGCTGCTGTGTGACGGGGCATCATGCTGCTACATGACGAGCCATCATCCAGCAGCATGAGAGGGTATCATCTAGAAGGATGACGACCTATCACGTACCCGGATGATGCAGTGTAAAATTGGCGGGCGACTGTTTAAAAGAAAATAAAAAGATGATACAATTATGGAAGGAAAATAACTGAAAATGAGTAAAAAATCTGCTGAAAATAGTAATATTTCTGTCTCAGAAAACGACCCTAAAAAAAGACAGAAAAAAATACCGTTTGTTTCTTTATTTTGTGGAGCTGGTGGTTTAGATATCGGTTTTGAGAAAAGCGGATTTGAGAATATATGGGCAAATGATTTTGATAAAGATGCTTGTGATACTCATCGAGCATGGTCAAAAGGTGAAGTAGTTCAAGGCGATATAGCGAATATTGATTTTTCCACTATTCCTAAAACAGATTTCATTGCAGGAGGATTCCCCTGTCAAGGTTTTTCATTAGCCGGTCCCAGAAAAATTGATGACAGCAGAAATATTCTTTATAGATATTTTGTAAAACTAGTTGCAGAAAAACAGCCAAAAGCATTCATAGCAGAGAATGTAAAAGGAATATTAACACTTGGAAATGGAGCTATCATTGAGGCTATTATTAATGATTTTTCCTCAAAAGGATATGTGGTAAAAGCAACTCTCGTTAATGCAGCTGATTACGGAGTACCACAAGACAGATACCGTGTAATTATTGTAGGACTACATAAAGATTTACATAAAAATTTTGATTTCCCTTCACCTAACAAATCAAAGGTTACTATTCAGGATGCCCTTAAAAATATTTCCGAACCAGAAGCCGATGAAATTTGTATAGCACCATATTCATCACGATACATGAGCCGTAATAGAAAGCGTAATTGGGATGAACAATCATTTACGATACCCGCTATGGCAAAACAAGTTCCATTACATCCTGGTTCTCCTGACATGATAAAAATTGATACTGATAAATGGAAATTTGGTTCTACAGGGATAACACGCAGATTAAGTTATAAGGAAGCTGCTGCACTACAAACATTTCCTAAGAATATGCAATTTAAAGGTGATTTAACAAGCAAATACAAACAAATAGGAAACGCCGTACCGGTCAAACTTGCTGAAATCGTAGCTAAAGAAATTTATAAAATTCTGGAGCAATAATAATGAAGCAAGAAGTAACTGGAAAGGCGTTTGAATATTCTTGTCTGATGGCTTTATATACTGAATTAGAAAAACGAACTTCTATTACAATAGAAAAAAATGTAAATTTTGATAACGTACAAAAAGCTTACAATGAACTTTCTTTATCTGAGCAACAAAGCTATACGATAGCAGCTGACAAGGCGGCAAAAATAATAATTCCCATGGAGCCAAATCTTGACTTTCCAGATTCCAACGACAATCTAATTCTTGGAATTCAACCAGACAAACAAGGACAATTTGGTGATGTTAGAGATGTTGTTTGTTTAAGAAATAAGAAAGGCTGGGCTATAGGTTTTTCGTGCAAACATAATCATGATGCGGTAAAACATTCAAGGTTGTCAAGAACCATAGACTTTGGAAAAGAATGGACAGGTCATCCAGTTTCTGATAACTATAAAACTACAATTAATCCTATTTTCGATGAACTTGATGAATTACGAAACAAAAAAGCAAGATGGGCAGGAATTGAAAAGAAAGATGAACGATTTTATAAAACCATACTTGATGCTTTCCTTACTGAACTCAGGACACTGTATAGCAAGTATCAATCTGATGTACCTGAAAAATTACTAACTTATTTATTAGGACGTTTCGATTTTTATAAGATAGTTGCTCAAACTAACAATAAAACAACTGAAGTAAAGCCTTTTAATATGTATGGAACTTTAGGCATTTCAACTAGCCAAAAAAAACCTCTGTATAAAATTGGTTTACTAAAGATGCCGACTAAAATTCTTGAAATGAATTTCAAGACAAATTCACTAAATACAATAATTATTAACTTTGATAACGGGTGGTGTCTATCATTTAGAATACACAATGCAAGTGAATGGGTTGAACCATCACTAAAATTCGATATTCAATTAATCGGTGTTCCGGCTAATATGTCAACAAGAATAGAACCTTGGTGAAAAACACTTATTGCAAAAACACACAGTCACGGTGATATTTCAAATTCTCACTGAGCTTTGTACTCATTAATAATTCATAATAACACCTACTTACAAGCCCAAGTTTTTTTTGATTTTCCTGTTTCAAGTCTGAAGATATAAGTAATTCACTTTTATTACTAAAAGAAATAAGTCCTAGATCAAACAGTTTGTCATACATCGGAGATAACAACAACCCATTATCTACACTTAATCGATCCGAATTGGAACTTACTGACCAAGGTTTTACATGGCTCGCTATTAATAATCTTCTGTCAGTAATACCTGTCATAATGCATTTACAATTATATTTTTCAAGTAATCTTTGTTTGAATGTACCTTGTCCGATTCTCGACTTAATTATTTGTGAACGTTCTGTTACAGATATTGAAACATCATCATTAATTTTTTGTGAGATAGCGTCTTCCCGTGGCAGAGGACATAATTCATCTTTGGAAAAACTAGCATAATGTTTTATAGCATTGCTATACATTCTTCTTCCTGTCTCATCTTTAGCAAGAAAGGTTTTGTCACTTAAAAGAATAAGAATAGCAATTTCAATTTCCAGAGAATTCATTTCAGTTAATGGTTTATCTAACACTTTGACATCATAAAACTGTTTTGATATTGCACTAATTCCTGATTTATAATGATTAATTGATGTCTCGGATAATGATGTATTCACTTTTAACCATTCAGCAAAAGTATTTAAATTGTCCATGATTATTACGATATTTGATTTAAATGTTTTTTACAAGTGTTTTTCTTTCTTCGGCGCACGCTTGCGTACCGGCAGCTCCAAGTCCTGCAGCGTCTTGCCAAGCACATCGTCTTTTGCAACAAGGTCCAAATCTTTTACCATGCCAATTGCGTTGAGGACGGCGGCATATATTCCCATTGCGACGGAAGGGCTGCCCTTTTCTACGGCCCACACGGTTGAGCGGCTAATGCCTGCACGTTCGGCGATGAGGTCTACGGGGAGCTTGCGTCTGAGGCGGGCAAGTTTAATCCGCTCTCCGAGGTTTGCGAGAATCTTTTCTGAGGTAGGCATGAGCTGAACGGTTTTCTTTGGCATAACGTCTATAATATACTACAAAATAGGTTATTTGTCTATTTTTATGAACGTTACTATCAATAAGCTGAATAAACTGCACCGGTATAAAAAATGCAACGATCGTGCTACTATTAAAAACATCATGGACACGCTCACCCCGTCGCAGCGACACAACGCAATGTCTCACATCCGCAGTACAAACAGCATTCCTGAGCGAACGGTCCGCAGCGCACTGCACGGCATAGGGTTCCGCTTCCGCAAAAACGACCGGCGCTATCCCGGCACGCCTGACATTGTCCTGCCGCACTACCACGCGGTTATTTTTGTGAACGGCTGCTTCTGGCATGGACACGGGCTTGTGACGCAGACTGCGACTGCACGCACAACAAAACGTGCTTGCCAATATGCTCGCTTGCCAAAAACAAACACTGCGTTCTGGCAGGCGAAGATTGAACGCAACAAGGAACGCGACCGCAAAGAAATTGAGCAGCTGCTTGCGGACGGATGGCGGGTGTGCGTCGTGTGGGAATGTGCAATCACCGGGAAGAATCGCGCTGGCAAAATAAAGGATGTGTCTGAAAGGATATCACTCTGGCTGGAAGAAGGATTTGACGAGCCGTATTTTGAAATATAAACAGAACAACCTGCAGCATGATCATTCTATATCACACCACAGGCTGTTCAGATAACTAAGTCTGATTATTTTAGAAAAGTGGCAGCATCTTACGCACAAGGGCGGCGCTTAGTGTGGCTGCAACTTTATCGTTGAATTTATACGTTGCTTCCTCACCATCGTCTGCCATGTCGCTCATGCAACGAATGATGATAAATGGTGTGTCGTTTAGCCAGCAAGTGTGTGCTACAGCGGCACCTTCCATTTCTACACAGGCAGGGTTACAATCGCGTTTGATTTTGTCTTTTACTTCGCGTGAACTGATAAACTGGTCACCGCTTGCAATTCTGCCGGCAACAAGTTCATGTCCTTCGGCTTCTTTAAGTGTTGAAAACGCCATTGTAGCAGCGTCAAGCATACTGCGGTCAGCCTTAAAGTCGCTACAGTCCATCTGCGGAATTACGGTTGCTTTATAACCAAAGCCGGTGGCGTCCATGTCGTGGTAGAGAGCATCTTTAGAGGCAACAATATCAAGGACTTTGAGTCCGTGAGCAAGAGCGCCTGCAATGCCTGTATTAATTATATGTGTTACGCCAAACTGCATAATAAGTCGTTGGGCGCAGAGTGCCGCGTTTACTTTTCCTACACCGGATTTGACTACTACAACAGAAGTGCTGTCAATGCATCCTTCTACAAAGGTCAGTCCCGCTACGGAGGTCTGTTTTACAGCCGTTTCATTTTCAGGAGGTGTAAGGGCGCTTTTCAAAATATCAACTTCTATGTCCATCGCGCCAATAATTCCCACTTTTTTAGTTCGTTCATTTTTCATAATACGTTACTCCTTGTTAAAGTATTGCATAATTTTCCATTGTTTTCAACATTTTGTGCCATTTTGTATGAATTTGTAGCGTTTTTCTTCAAAAAAGCATTGACACGTTTTGTTCAACAGTATATAGTATCGCCAGCAGCAGACAAGAGAGCTTAAAGACGGACCACTGTTCATCCTCCTTAAAGTGGTCCGTTTTATTTTTTAAATACAACTAATCAAAATCAACAACTTCAATCTGATAGTATTCCTCTCATATCTAAAACCAAAACCTATTCATTTCCGCCTTTTCTTATTATACTGAACTATAGTTTAACAATCGAGCTTTTAGAAAAGCAAGGAAAAACACATGTACTTTGGTGGAATAGATTATACGTATATTATCTATGTTTTACCAGCAATAATTCTGAGTCTTATAGCCCAGTTTATGGTAAAATCACGATTTGCGCATTTTGACAAAGTGGCAAGCAGGCGGAATATCACCGGCGCACAGGCAGCGCAAATTCTTCTTCGTGCAAATGATATTACTGATGTAAAAATTGAACACGTCAGTGGTTCACTCACAGACAACTACAATCCTTCAACAAAAATTCTCAACTTAAGTGACAGCACATACGACAGCACTTCAATCGCTGCAATCGGAGTCGCTGCCCACGAAACAGGACATGCCATTCAGCACAAAGTCGGCTACAAACCGCTTGTACTGCGCAGCACAATGGTGCCTGTTGCAAACATAGGCTCACGTTTTGGCCCCACGCTTGCAGTGCTCGGCATTATCTTTGGCGCAGGAAGCAATTCTTCTTTGGGAATTTGGGATCTTGTTACAAAGATTGGCCTTATTCTGTTTGCTGGTGCAGTTCTTTTCTACATCATCACGCTACCTGTTGAATTCAATGCTTCCCATCGTGCACTTGAAATTTTGTCAAACACGGGTACGCTTGAGTCAGATGAAATAAGCGGCGTACGCAAAGTGCTCTGGGCTGCAGCAATGACATATGTTGCTTCAGCGCTCACTGCTCTTGGCAACATGGTTCGCCTCATTGTCCTTTCAAACAACAGACGCAACCGCCGGTAAAAGTTTAAAAATATTTTTTATCAGGGACATTCGATGTCCCACATGTGCTGTTATATTGTACCTGTAAAAACAAAGCGAGGTACTTTATGACAGCACAATCTTTTAGAAAAAATGATTCTTCAAAGGTTAGCGACAATCACATGTCGTTTTATATTTTCTTGCGCACAATTGCATCTCTTATCATTCCCACAACAATTGCACTTCTCCTTTCTTTAGTGGCAACTTTTATTATGCAGGCAAACAATGGAGCATCGTATTTTTACAATGCCTGGTTTTTGTTCTGCAAAGTGTTTTTCCCTTGTCTGCCATTGATGATGCTATTCATACTGAAAAAATAATATGATATACTTACGGGCATACACGAGGGGATATGTCCGTAGAAAAAGTAAAATTTTTTTTTGAAAAATATGGAATCGCATCGCGCGTTGTTGAACTTGATGAGTCGAGTGCTACTGTGGAACTTGCAGCGTCCGCGCTACACACAGAACCTTGCCGTATTGCAAAAACAATGAGCTTTATGGTTGCTACAACTGCCGTGCTTGTGGTGACTGCCGGTGATATGAAAATTGACAACTCAAAATTCAAATCATTTTTTCATGAAAAGGCCCGTATGCTTACCGCTGAAGAACTTGACACAATGGTTGGACATGCTCCTGGAGGTGTGTGCCCATTTGCAGTGCCAGAAACGGTAAAAACGTATCTTGATGTAAGCCTGAAACGTTTTGCAACAGTGTTCCCCGCGGCAGGCTCAAGCAATAGCTGCATTGAGCTTTCTCTTGAAGAACTTGAAAAATATAGCAAGAGCATTGAATGGATTGATGTTTGCAAATCAAAAATTCCTGTTGCTGAATAACTGATTTCTTTAAAATCACAAGAGATGACACGATGGATGATTTTCTTTCTAAACTGAATGCAGAACAACTCGAAGCGGTAAAAACAACAGAAGGCGCAGTGCGTGTTATGGCCGGCGCAGGAACAGGAAAAACTCGCGCGCTGACAAGCAGATATTGTTATCTTGTGCACGAACTTGGCATCTCCCCGCAGAATATTCTTTGTGTTACATTCACTAACCGCGCTGCAAATGAAATGAAACGTCGCGTACGTGAACAACTTGGTGACATGGACTTAGGATACATCTGCACCTTTCACGCGTTCTGCACGTTGCTCTTGCATGAAGATATAAACGTGCTCAACTTTCCAAAAAATTTCGTCATACTTGATAAGGAAGACTGGCGTTCCATATTGTTGCGTATTTTTGGAGACATGCATCTTACTCTGCGGGAAACTACAATTCAGCGTAAAATTGACGAAGTCCTTGAAGCAAAAAAAATGGCAGCTGATACGTATATTGATGATATTTACCGGCTCAACAACGAAGAACTCAAAGCGAAATTCATGGTTCCTGGCATTGAACAAAACACAGAAATATTTTTACGTTTTTTATATGAACAGAAAAAATGTTTTGGAGTAGACTTCAACGACCTCATAAACTTTGCAACATACATACTTGAGCATTTTCCTGATGTACGCACCAAATGGCAGGACCGCATGCAATATGTCATGGTAGATGAATTTCAGGATGTAAGCGAAAAACAATATCGCATCGCCCAAATTCTTTCGGCGAAACATAAAAATTTATTCATCGTAGGCGATAGTGACCAAACTATTTACTCCTGGCGCGGCAGTCATGTTAAACTGCTTCTTGATTTTGACAAGAAATATCCTGAATCAAAAACAATTGTGCTCAAACAAAATTATCGAAGCACTCCTGAAATTCTTAAAGCAGGAAATACACTTATTGAAAAAAACAGCGTACGCTTTCCTAAAGAACTTGTCGCACTCAACAAAAGTGGACCTAAACCGTTGTATTTTCATGCATCTGATGACAGCAAAGAAGCTGCTTGGATTTGCAGCGAAATTAAAAAGTTGGTAAAAGAAAATACTATTTCTTACGGAGATGTTGCAATCTTGTACCGCGCGCATTACCTTACCCGGCCGCTTGAGGAATGCTTTATAAAAAATGATTTGCCGTATCGCATTGTAGCTGGAACCGAATTCTATGGTAGACGCGAAATAAAAGATATCGTTTGTTACCTTCGTATGCTTACCGCTGCAGACGACACTTCTTTTCTGCGTACTATAAATGTTCCTTCCCGTAAAATAGGTAAGAATAAAATTCAATTCATACGTGAATATGCGGAAGAAAAACACATTTCCTGTTACCAAGCGCTCAAAGAAAACAGTGAGACTGAACTTTTTAAAAAAACAGATGCTAAGAAATATATTGAAGCTATAGAAAGCGTGCGTCAAATGTTGCCAGACAACAATCAACCTGACAACAAGACAATCATCTTGCATAAGCAAGCAACGCTCGGTGATATTCTTCAATCACTTATGGATCGCACCGGCTATGAATCATTTTTGCGGTTAGAAGCAGATCAAGACCGACTTGACAACGCAGCAGAATTCAAAAGGGCCGTTGAAGAAGCCGGACAAGATGATGATGCAACGCTTGAAGACTTTTTAAATCACGTTGCCCTCTTTACCGATCTTGACCGCGAAGATAAAAAGGAAAATGTTAAACTGTTTACCATTCATGCAGCAAAAGGAATGGAATTCCCCTACGTGTTCTTATGCGGAATGAATGAAGGTGTCTTTCCAAGCAGAAAGGTTGTTACTCCTGACGATATGGAAGAAGAGCGCCGCATTGCATACGTGGCTGTCACTCGTGCAAAGAAACGTCTGTTCATCAGTGATGCGGAAGGAAAGGCAAATGATGGCATATACAAATATCCTAGCCGTTTTATTTTTGATGCAGGACTTGAAAACTTGGAACTTGTGGCGCCTCTTGATGACGGCCTTGTTGAGCAAACAAAAAAGATAATCACCTATGATGAGGAACGTCTTAAAAAAATGCGTTCCTTGTTCAGCGTGGGAGACCGAGTGCATCATCCTGCATTTGGAAACGGCACTATAAAAATGGTGAACAACAATGCATCATGTTATGTTATAAAATTTGACAATATTACAACAGAACGAAGCATTCTTTTTACTGCAAAACTAGAAAAAGGGGAATAATCAATGACAAATGAAACTGTTTCCAGTCAAGATATTAGAGGCAGTATTTCTACGCTTACAATAGCAGATTATCAGTGCTCCTTATACCTTCCAAAACAATATAACAGTTCGAACATTTCGTATTTTCCTGTCGTCTACCTGCTTGGAGAAAGCAACATTCTACCTATCATGCAGATTGTGGAAAAACAATTTTGTCCTCCATTCATATTGCTCGGCATAGAAGCTGCTGACTGGGAAAAGGATTTTTCTCCGTGGAATGCAGAACCGCTTGTTAAAAAAAGTAAACCGTTTACCGGAGGCGCACCACAGTTTTTGTTGCATCTTAAACAGGAAATTAAACCGTACATAGATTCACACTTCCGCACTTTGCCCCAACCAGAAAACACTGCACTTGCAGGATATTCGCTTGCGGGATTAACCACCTTGTTTGCACTTTACACTACAAACTTTGCACATAACTTTGCAAGCATGTCTGGCAGTTTATGGTTTTACCAATGGACAGACTTCTGCAGCAAACAATCCTCTGCTTCATCAAATAAATTCCGCATATATCTATCACTCGGCAACACAGAAAAGAACAGCAGACACCCTCTTATGTCACAAGTTGATGACTGCACGCAGACAACAATCGCTCGCCTTAAAAAACAATTTCCACAATCAACAGACACAATCTTTTTTGAATACAACAATGGCGGCCACTTCAGTGAAATTTCATCACGTATTGCAAAAGCTCTTGTATGGTTACAAAAGAATTATTTGTATCCCGCTGATTATAATAGAGAAGTTAGATGAAAGCGCCGCTCAAGTCAAAGTTGCAGGTTCTTGCAGCAACATATGAAAACAAATCTTTTTTGCAAGACGACCCTTCTCAATTTATGACAAACTACAAAACTGTTGCAGATAAAGAAATTGCTGCGTTTCTTGCAGCAACGCTTGCTTTTGGCAGGAGAGAGCAAATCATCAGTCATGTAAATGAAATTCTATCTACGGCAGGAAAATCTCCTGCGCAATGGATATCTTGTGGTTTATATAAGAATTTTTTTCCTGACAACAACAGTTCTTTTTACCGTGTGTTTACAAATAGAAACATGCGCGAACTGTGCCGTGTGCTTCAGACTATTCTGCTTAAAAACAAAACGCTTGGTGCGTATTTTTTGCAACAGTATGAAAAAGCAACTGCGCTGTGCCCGTATATGACGCAGAAAAACGATTTCCATAAAGCGAACGGCACTCAGTGCGACAGATGCGAACTAAATCCTTTCTTGCCTAACAGCACATTGAAATGTAAACGGGTGCCGCTCTTCAAAATTATTCAGAATACATTTATTGGCGCCGACTGTGGCAATCTTATTCCAAAGACACGCCAATCTTCCTGCAAGCGACTCCAGCTTTTTTTACGCTGGATGGTGCGAACAAATTCTCCGGTGGACTTAGGGCTTTGGCCTTGGTATGACAAATCTGAATTGCTTATGCCTCTCGACACGCATGTCATGCAGCAGAGTGTTAAATTTGGTCTTTTGAAGAAAACAGCATCGCAAAAAATACCGGCGGCAACTATTTCAAAGGCATACGAACTTACCGCACTCATGAAAGAAGTCTGGCCTGACGACCCGGCTAAAGGCGATTTTGCTTTGTTTGGTTTAGGAGTGAATTCTTAGTTGTTTTTAATCAGCGCTGTATTCTTCCGCTTGCATTTCCGCCGGCAAGTTTTTCAACTTCGTCCACAGAAACCATATTCCAGTCACCTTCTATTGAATGCTTAAGGCATGACGCCGCCGCCGCAAATTCAACTGTCTGTGCGGGAGATTTACCGTTGAGCAGTGAATAAATAAGTCCGGCAGAGAAACTGTCACCGCCACCAACCCTGTCTACAACAAACATTTCATATTCTTTGCTAAAGTAATATTCTTTGCCATCGTAAAGAAGCGCCGCCCATTTATTTTCATTTGCATTTATAGAAGTGCGCAAAGTAAACGCAACTTTTTCAAAACCAAATCGTTCTGCAAGTTGTTTTGCAACAGATTTATAGGCGTCTTTGTTCATCTGACCTTTTGCAACATCAGTGCCTTCTGCTTCTATGCCAAAGACGTTCTTCGCATCCTCTTCATTTGCAATACAAACGTCAACGTACTTGCAAATTTTTGTCAATGCATCGCGAGCCTGTTCTGCAGACCACAATTTACTACGGTAGTTCAAATCGCAACTAACCACGGCACCTGCATCTTTTGCCGCTTTACACGCTTCGATGCAAATGTCTGTCATCTTACCGCCAAGAGCTGGAGTAATGCCGGTTATGTGGAACCATTTGCATTCCGCAAAAATCTTCTTCCAGTCAAAGTCACAGGGAACTGCTTCTGCAATAGAAGAATGCAACCTGTCGTAAATACATTTTGATCCGCGCTGACTTGCTCCACGCTCATTGTAATAAATTCCAATACGTTCTCCACCACGTGCGACATATTCTGTATGCACGCCGTATCTGCGAAGTGCATTCACCGCCGCCTGTCCAATTTCATGTGAAGGAAGTTTTGTTACGTAGTAAGATTCAATGCCAAAGTTTGCAAGAGAAACGGCAACGTTTGCTTCAGCGCCGCCAAAGGTCGAAGTCATTTTATCTACCTGCACGAAGCGGTAATATCCTTCCGGCTCAAGACGCAGCATAATTTCACCAAACGTTACAACTTTCATACCATTCCTCTTTAAGACAGTATATCACACTTATTTAGGCAAGAGGAATTAGTTATCTATTTTTGCAAAAGGGGTGTCATGCAGAATAAGATAACGGCTTGCGTAGCCGGCAAAATAATCATCTTCTGTCATAACATATGACTTTACATTGCGACGTGATGTATCGGCTTCTTCAACCTTTCCACCTTTAGAAACAATACGCGTATCAAATTCCCGCCAGCCTGTCTTTGCATTTGCACGTGGGTAGACCGTAAGATTATGGTCATCATCCCAAGCAAGCTCTGGGTCGTACAACGCACTGACCATGCAATGAATGAGCGCAACACTGTCCCAACAGTCTGGTGTAAGCGCACTTCCTTTACCAAGCGTACGCATTACAAACAACGCGGCTTTTTTCCGCTTTTCACCAGTAAATCTACAGCCGCTAAAAACAAAGCCACTCTTCTGAGCAACCGCAAGACTTTTTACTGCAAAAGCATTGTAATCTCCGCGGTTGTCTTCACGAAGGAAAATATCACAGTCTTCAAAAAGAGCTGTATTGCAGTTGCCCCAGATGACATCTGTATCGCCCTTCACGTAGCAATGCAAGAACCAACTAAACCCTTTTACACAGAGCGTATTCTGTCTGCTTTCAAAACGCATTCCATCCGCAAAAAGAGTTCCATTTGTATTGTTCCAACAGAATGCTTCTGCACAATCTTCTGCGGTGCTGCCTTCTGTTATTGTCTTAAGATGTGTATTGATTATTGAAAAATTGCGCAATGTTATGTTTGTTGCATTGCTACCGATTGAAAATACAGCGCGTGCATCTGGACCTTTGTGGAATGCCTCACAATTTTCTGCCTGTACGATACAATCTTCTGCTTTCGTGCCAGAAACACTCTCCATGATGAGCGGGTTAGACAAATTGTAACTGATTATTTCAGTATAAGAACCGGGTTCAAGAGTGAGATGAACAGGCGTTGTGTTTGAAACAGCACCAGATTTTACCATTTCCCGAATCTTTTTAAATGCCGCAGTAATAGCAGCCGGAGACCGGGTGTTTACACTAATTTCTAGCATTATGAAAATACTATACCGTTTTTTTTTATTTATGGCAAATGATAGGCTATAAATATATACGCTATTTACTATATTAATAATTGGTGTTGATTGTAAGCAAAATGCTTTGTTTTACCGGTCATTTCTAAGCAAAAAAACACCCTTGATTTGGAAAGTAATACATTTCACTTCCAAATCAAGGGCGCTTCAGTGGCAAACATACAAACGCGTTGCCAACAAGTTATTTACAATACACCTTATTTCTTTGCAAGATATTCGTTTATGCTTGCTGCAGCCTTGCGTCCCTCGCCCATGGCAAGAATGACGGTCGCCGCGCCAAGAACGATGTCGCCGCCGGCCCAAACTTTGGTCACCGATGTTTCTTCTTTATCATCGACAAGTACATGGCCTTTAGGGTCAGTGTTCAAACCAGGCGTTGTCTTTGAAATGAGCGGGTTGCTTTCGTTGCCAAGCGCTACAATGAGCGCATCGCAAGCAATCTCGTGTTCGCTGCCAGCAATCGCCACCGGGCTTCTGCGGCCAGATGCATCAGGCGCACCAAGCTCATAGCTCAACACTTTTACGCCTTTGATGTGACCAGTTTCATCGCCAAATGCTTCAGTTGGATTTTCAAGGAAGCGGAACTCAACGCCCTCTTCCTCAGCATGTGTAACTTCTTCCTTACGAGCAGGCATTTCGTTGCGTGTTCTGCGGTAGACAATGTACACTTTTTCTGCGCCCAGGCGGAGTGCCATACGTGCGGCATCCATTGCTACGTTTCCACCACCAGTTACGATGACAGTTTTTGCTTCATAAAGCGGAGTATCTGCCTTGCCCTTTTCGTACGCTTTCATAAGGTTAGCGCGGGTAAGATATTCGTTTGCACTGAACACGCCGATGAGGTTTTCTCCCGGAATGCCCATGAACTTTGGAAGACCGGCTCCTGTGCCAATGAACGCTGCATCAAATCCTTTTTCGGTAAGAATCTGATCAAGTGTAGCGGTGCGGCCGACAAGGAAGTTTGTCTGGAACTTAACGCCCATCTTCTCAAGATTTTCTACTTCGTGACCAACAATTGCTTTTGGCAGACGGAATTCTGGAATACCGTACACCATAACACCGCCAGCCTTGTGGAATGCTTCAAATACAGTAACATCGTGACCTGCACGGCGACAATCTGCAGCAACCGTAAGACCGCTCGGTCCTGAACCAATGACTGCCACTTTCTTTCCCGTAGGAGCGGCAACTTTTGCAACCGTCTCCTCATTATTCGTACGTTCCCAGTCTGCAACAAAGCGCTCAAGACGACCAATGCTCACTGCTTTTTCAGCAGATTTGTTCGCCTTTCCAACAGTGCATTCACCCTGGCACTGCTTTTCCTGCGGGCACACACGGCCGCAAATTGCCGGCAGAAGGTTTGTCTGTTTGATGATATCCACAGCAGCTTTGAATTCGCCTTTTGCAACCTGCGCAATGAACTGCGGAATCTGAACGTTCACCGGGCATCCTTTCACGCACGGCATGTTCTTGCAGTTCAAGCAGCGGTTTGCTTCAACAACAGCCTGCTCTTTTGTGTAGCCAAGCGCCACTTCACTCATTTGGCGGGCACGTACTTTTGGCTCACCGGTAGGCATCATCTGCTGCGGAATAGCCATGCGGTCTGCTGCGGTAAGGTTTCCCTTCTTGAGCATGTCCTGCACTTTCTTATATTCATCCTTGCCCTGCTCGGCAAGTTTTTCTGCACTAATATGTTCTTCCATAAAATTGTTTCTCCTAAAAGCGCCATGATGGACGCGTCAAATTGTTACCAGAACAGTCCGCTTATTTTTGCGCAGCGGCGAGTTTGTTTCCTTCAGCCTGAAGTTTGCACTGATGGAATGCTTCTGTTTCCTGCGGTTTAAATGCCTTCATGCGCATCATCATGTTGTCCCAGTCAACAAGGTGTCCGTCGAAGTCAGGGCCGTCTACGCACACAAACTTTGTCTTGCCGCCAATGTTTACACGGCAGCCACCGCACATTCCGGTACCGTCGATCATAATAGTGTTGAGCGAAACAACAGTATGCACTTTGTAAGGCTCTGTTGTCTTGCAGGCAAACTTCATCATGATTGGAGGGCCAATTGCAATTACTTCGGCAGGTGGTGTCTGAGACTTGCACTTTTCTTCAAGCGGAACGGTAACAAGACCTTTTGTTCCCGCAGAACCGTCGTCTGTCATGATGATTACTTCATCAGCAACTTTCTTCATCTCGTCAACGAAGATGAGCAAATCTTTATTACGTGCACCAATAATCATGGTGACTTTATTTCCCACTTCTTTGAGCGCCTGTACGATTGGGTAGCAAGGAGCCACACCAATACCGCCGCCCACTACAACAACAGGAGCATCGTATTTCTTAATTTCAGAAGGATTTCCAAGCGGGCCAAGAATAGCGCCAAGCTCATCACCAGGGATTTTCTGAGAAAGCTTATACGTTGTAGCGCCAACTGCCTGGAATACCAATGCAATCCATCCTTCTTTAGCATCTGCATCTGCAATAGTAAGCGGAATGCGCTCGCCAAAGTTGATGTCGAGCTGAACAAGCACGAACTGGCCGGCTTTGCGGTTTTTCGCAATGTCAGCAGCCTCAACTCTCATGTAATACACGTCCTGAGAGAGCTGTTTCTTTTCAAGAATTTTGTACATATACACGTCCTTAAACGTTAAAATCCGTTTGTAACCCCAAGTATGCGGAAAAATAGTGATTTATTGTACACTAATCTATGTTTTTAGGGAATATGAAACAGGAATAATTTTAATTTATACTGCATAAAGTTTAGTATATATAAAGAAAAAAGCCTGAATAAAAGTTGTCAAAAGACTTTTACCCAGGCTCAAAAAAAGAAATTTATTTCCTAAAATCCAAGTTTTACGCTAACAACAGCTTGTAAGCCGCTCAACTGCCAGCTCTTTATAAAACTTGAGCTTGTTGAAGCAACCGCCACATCAAGCTCAAGTACGCGCATATTCAGCACGAGACCTGCTTTCTGTGCAAAGACTTCATTGTAATATGATGTTGCAAAGTTAAGTCCCAGCACGTAGAAAAAGCGCATGTCCACACCAAGATTGTATTCTGGATAAACACTTGTCTTCCAGCTGAAATCTTCACCAAACGGATTGCGCGCGCCAAAACCAATGAGCGGTCTAAAGGTACACCATTTGCCAAATGGGCGCCATGCTCCTTCTACGCCAAGTTTAAACGGCCGGTTGACCAAGTACGTGTCATCACCAAAAGAAACTCCCGCAAAATTAGGTCCGTCTGTTGAATAAAGTCCTGAACTGCTGTCAGCTAAATAATTGAGCACAGGCGACATTGTTGCGGAATAAGTTGCAGTTCCTGTAGTAACGTGTGACAACCTGCCTGGAACCACCGGGACACGAGTATAGACACCTACATCGAGCGAGCGGAATACCGGGTACTCAACTTCCGCATTCAAATCAGTGCCGCCTAATCTAAAAATATCAAGTATATTTGAATTGTCGCTCAAGTTTGCAAGCAGTGCTTCTGTGCCAAGAAAGTTAAAGTTTGTATCAAAAAGCATTCCCATATCGACTGCGGAATAAATGGCAAAATCTGCCGTGCCAACAGCCTTCATGTTTCCGGAACTATCTGTGCTTACAGTGATTGTCGCGTCTGGATTAGGCATGTATACAAGCGGAATAAAATATGACGGCACTACTTTAATTCCCAGTTTGCCGATTTTAAATTTTATTGGCGTGCCTACTTCCATGTACATTTCCATTCCGACATTTACCGCAGTTACAATGTCTTCGCCAATTTCATTTCCGTTGCCAAGCAAATCAAAGAAATCTTTTGAAATGCCCATGCGCGCAGATGCGTCTACATCAAAAAAAAGTCCGGCACCAAACTTCTTTCCAAAATTTGCCTTCAAAGAAAAACCTGCATCAGCACCTGCATTTACAATCATGCCGGAATCATCCATGCTGTCTGCAAGTTTCGTTAAGTCAATTACTAAATCCTTTACAAAAACTTCCTGTGCGGTAAGTACGTTCTCGTTTGCTACACCGGTAACATCCACACTTACTTCGCCATATCGTGATTCAGGATATAATTCCGCAAAGCAAAGCCCCGCAGAGAGGAACAACGCCGCAGCCGCTGCAATACGTCTAATCATTCTTTGCCTCCCCACACGGTGATCGGTGTGTCTCCGTTCATCTTAACAGTTGCATACACTGTCGCTCCAACCGCTTTTTCTGTAGAAGACAATGCAGACCGATTGAATTTCAACGCCGATGTCTGTCCCGCTTTTCCAAGCGCAATATCAATATTCGGATGGAATGGATACGTCGTCATCACCTTTTCAACTTCATCCTTAGAAAATTTAAGCAAATTGTTACCGCTGCTGAATGTAAGATTTTTGTTCAGTGCAGATGATGTATCTGTCAGGCTTACCGACATGTCAAAATTGGAGAACAGTTTGTTTGTAACATTGTATTTGAGCGCAATATAATCAATGGCGTCTGCATATTTAAGGTAGTCATCATAAGCGGAAGCGCCGTCGCGGTTAAGCAAATCTTTTGTCGTGTCAGTTTCCCAAGTGTCGTCAACATACTTCATCAAACCAATTTTAATTTGGTCGGTGAGTTTAAAGCTGAATTTCAAAATTGCAGCCATATCAATGTCAATGTTCACAACTTTATCTGCCGCAGTGCCTGATTTTACTTCGTCAACCATTGCAGAATAAATTGTCACATCACTTCCGCCGCCATCAAGATGAAGTTTGTAGTTTAAGCTAAGCCCAGGAATATCAGCGTCAGCATCATCATTCTTCATTCCCGGATATTTGTTCATAATTGTTGCAATTGATTCTTCGGAATTCTTGTCAGTAAAGCTGGCCTTTGCTTCAGAAAGATACGGATACACCGTGCTTTTACTGGTAACAGCGGCATCTGTGTCAGTCGGCCACGGCACTGCATCTACAAAAGGAACAGTTGAACCAGCAGCAAGGACATTGTCTGTCTTTGGCAAATAACTACTTGTGGAAGTGTCGTAATATGAATAAGACAAGTCAACAGAACCTTTAAGCGACAACGTACCAATCTTATTAGCAATAGCTGTTCCGCTTGCAGGCTTTTGCGCATAAAAATAAACCGGCAGCGATTCTATTTGAATCTTTCGAATGTCAGCTTTTGAAAGTGGCATCGAAGTCATCATTTGATTCAAGTTGAGTGAAGAAAGGTCTTTTGTGCCGTCCACTTCGTTGCTTGTCGTGTTGAGCACAAGAGAATCCCAGTCGTACACCATCTTTATGTCGCTTATGCCAAATTCATACGTTGCACCAAGGGAGAGGTTTGTAAGCACTTTTGTTGTGTCAGTAAAAGCAAACGTAAAATCAATGTAATGAGGCGTGCTAGAATCATATGAACTTAAATCAAGTACGAAATAGTAGTTCCACAATTCAGCAGTCGCATCTGTGCTTCCCTTTCCAGCAAGCTTTGGTGTCTTTGAATAGTTGTTGAAGAACGTTGAGTGCAACGTAAGATTAAACTCGTTTCCTGCAGGGAATGAGTTTACTACATTGCATGCTACTGCAAAACCGTCGCCGACTGTTGCCGTAGCAGCGCCGGTCTTGTCGTGCTTGTAATGACCTGTTTCGCTGCAGAAGTCTATAGACTTTACATACTGTATCATTTCCGCCGGAACATAGACCGAACCGGAAGAGCCGTCTGTCGGCAGCGAGAATGTTTTTGGCACTGCACTATATTTTTCATTATTCAAATCTATTGTTGCTGTGGAAAGTTTTGTCACTGAACAAACAACATTTATTTTTATTTCCTGCGCACTTGAACCGTTTACAAATTGAATGCTTGCATTGGCAAGGGTAAGCGTAAAATCTCCGGTTACTTTTATGTCGCTGTCTGAACTTGTAGGAGCAAGCGCTTTACCAGCCAAGTCAAGCTTTTTGTCCACAAAATTCGAAGTAGGCGTAACATCTGGAATAACAGTACTGACAGAACCTGCGCCACTCATTGTAATTGTTCCACCACAAGTAACGCCCGTCCAGCCAACAGGCTGTGCCGCCTGAAGTGATACTGAACCAGTGCCGATGGTAGCATTTTCAAAATAGCCGACCATATCTGCAATGCTCACCGATTGGTTGATTGACGGAATGGTAATTCCAAAATCAGAAGCAGTAGCGTCTATACCGGAAATTTTATCAACTTTAGTGTCAGAAGAAAGGCTCATGTTTATAGTATAGGAATGTGTTACACTTGACGTACCGCCACTGAGCGTTCCATCAAGTTTCACTCTTAATTCTTTTGGCAAATCTCTTCCGCCAAACACAAGTTTAAGCGTCCCGCCATTGGTGACTGTTGCCGAAGACGTAATTGACGGAGAAAATGGATTGTCAGAAGAATCAGTAAGTGTTGCAGTAAGCACAAATGTATATCCGCTGGACAATGCAGTTGCATCGTTGCGTACAAGCGTAATGATAACTGCAGAAGCATCAGTATATTTGATTGTCTTTGCAAACTTTCCATGAATATTGATGGAGTTGTGTGCATTGCCGTCGCTATCGAGAAGATACGTTGCGGCGGACACTGAAGAACTTCCCGGCTCAGGAATGCTAGGGAATGTAGTGTCGCCGCTTGCCAATGTTGAATTCATTGAGTCAAATATCTGTGAGCTAACGTCCGGCACAATAATTGACTGCGTCTTGTTAATATCAATCGTTGGCAGAGTAATTTTCTGGTCAAAGGCAAATCCGGAGCTGTCATTTCCAAGCGCGTCAGCAAGATTAAGATTGCCCAAATACGTACCAATATCAATAGGCACGCTGTATACCGGATAATGCACAAGGTACGACAAAGTGTCATCGGAACTGTCCGGAATAAAATCGTAAACTTGCGCGGCGCCTCCAAAAGAATTCTGCATACTTTTCTTCAGAGTATCTTTTCCAATGATTGAGGAAACGTCATAGCTTGCCGTTCCAAGCGGCACATTCAATTCTGTGTTTGTTTTTAAAGAAACACTTTCCGGCAGCTGCATGTCATCAAAGAAATTGCAGCCAAACAATACTATTGAAAACACGAGTACTGCGGCGAAAGAAAAAAATAGTTTCCGTTGCATGGTTACTCCTTGTCACAAAGAGAAATTCTTTGAAGCAGACGCTTCACCATACAAATTATAACACATTTATGGAAATAAAACAGAAATTCCGCCGTCAGGCTTTTTCCGCGGAACGAATCTCTTTGTTCTTAAGCCGGAGTTCATCAAGCAGACGTATATATATGCCGTCAAAATCAATGTCTTCTTCAGGAACAAAAGTGCCGGTGCTCCGGGCAATGATTATTTTTGTAGCAGTGTTCTTGTTGTTATAGGCCGCAAGCGCTTCAGAAAATGAATTCAACTTCTGCTCGATTATGTTTATTTCATTGCTGGACAACAAGATACAAAACTTCGTACCACCCATGCGATACACACTTTCCTTTTGAAATTCCGCACGAAGCATCTGGCCGACTGTCCACAGCACGTTGTCTCCAACTGCACTGCCGTCAACTTCATTGATTTTGGTAATATTCACAATGTTGATTATGCCCATGCTAAAGCCGTTCTTTTCACGCCCCAATTTCTTGTTGTCACGCCAAAGTGCCGAAATATTGCTGCAACCGGTAAGAATGTCTGTATATGCGGATTTTTCAAGCATAAGGGAACGAACTTTGAACATCTGGTCATCAAGAACTTCATTTGTGATAAGCACTGCACAGATGACAAAAAACAAAAGCATTCCCAATCTGCTGAACACAAAAATATCTATAAGCGGATTCTTAAAAAATGCGGAAACAAGATCTATCATAATGCAGCAACCGGCAAAGATAATAGCTTTGTTCAGCGTACTCATCTTGCTGCTCATCACTATTGTTTCGTGGATGACTGAATACACCATGAAGATGATGAACAGCTCAAGCACAATGCAAATATACACGCGAAGCCAGCCGAATGGCACATACGGACAAAATGACGCCACGCAAATGAGCAATATATTAAAAAGAACAAGCACATTGAATATCTTAGCTATTGTCTTGTTGCAAGAAAGAACCATTTTTTCTTGAATGTACACAAGGAATATGCTTGGGTGTATTGCCAGCAATATTGTCGAAATAAAATAAAGCAGAAAACTGTTTCTTGCGACAAAATAGCCAAAATAACTTTCACAGAAAAATCCGGTCGCGCATTCGAGCGCAAAGATTCCCCAATACAAATACTGGCGAATCTTTATCTTTTTAATAAAAAGCGATGCTATGTAAATAAAGAGCGCAAAGAAGCCCATTATATACATAAGCAGAATAGGAAGCGCCTGGAAAATACTTTTGCGAAGAAAGCTCTCGATGCACAAGTCTCGCCAGCCAAAATAAATGGCGGGCACTGCAACCTTTATGCCGTGCGTAACAAATTGATTAATCCTAAGCTGATCAGTATCAAACGAAGGCGAAAACTGTAGCGTAACAATTACATCTCTGTTTCCCGCTTCTGGAAGTGCAAAACAATGGACTGCATTGCCGCTTTCAGGACCAACAATCTGAGTGCCGTCGTTGCCAAAGGAATAAATAAGCCTGTCTCCATTACCATAATCTTCATACGCGCGGACTTTTTGATTATGTGTCATAAAAAACAAAACAGGCTGCTCACCATACTCTTCGCCATCTTTTGTAATCATCGTTCTTTCTTTGCCATGAGTATTGTTAAGCACCGTGGCAACGTCATCTGCAAAAAATATCCTGCTTATAGTCAGGCAACCGTTTATGTTGCTTCCTTTATCTTCTCGTACGGTCCAGCCTTCTTTTATTCTACTCCACGACAGATTATTTTCTTCTGCAATATCCTGTTTCCACACCGTTGATTTGGCAGCAAAGAAACATATTGCGCTAATAAATAAAAAGAGAAGAATACTTGTCAGAATATATAAGATTTTCCGCATGGTATTCTGTCATTATACCATAGATTTACCGATTGGAATAAAAAAATGCCGCCTTTGCAACAAAGCCCCCTTTGTTAATAAAAGCGGCATCCTGTCATTTATTCAAAATAAATTATTTTTTATCCTTAAGCAGAATTGCAAACGGGTTGTACTTCATGCCGTCATCGCTGCCGTAGTTGTGATTGTCGCGACTGCGGTCATTGCCACCATTGCGTGAACTGTAACCGCCTCGTGCTCCACGGTCACCATACGCACCGTTATGTCCGCTTGCGCCAGAAGCGCCACCTGCTGAAGCTGCACTTCCACCTGCGCCTTTCTTTACCACCACAACACGTCTTGCACCCGGTTTGTGCTCACCAGCACCCGCTGAGCTAGAGCCCATGCCTTCGTGCTGGATACGGTCCGCGGCATCACTCTTCAAAGAGAGACTGATTCGTTTGCGATCTGCATCAAGTCCGATGATGGTGAACTCTTTTATATCGCCAACTTTAATGACATCCATTGGGTCGGTAACAAAGTTGTCGCTCAGTTCGCTTACGTGAATGAGGCCCGTCTCGTGCAAGCCAATGTCTACGAATGCACCAAAATCAACAACATTCTTAATCTTACCGGTGACTTTCATTCCAACGGTAAGGTCTTCAAATTTCACCACGCCCTTCTGCATGATTGGTGCCGGGTAACCGTCGCGCGGGTCGCGGTTCGGTTTTGCAAGCTCATCAACAATGTCGCTGATTGTCGTATCGCCAATGCTGTATTTTGCTTCGAGCTGCTTCTTCAAATCAGCACTCACCTTTTCATTCTTCTGAATGAGCGGAAGCACTTCTTTTGCAACTTCGTAGTTCTCCGGATGCACCCATGTGTTGTCGAGCGGATTTTCACTTTCTGGAATTTTCAAAAATCCTGCACACTGTTCAAATGCCTTTGGTCCAAGGCCGCTCACTTTCTTCAAGTCTTCGCGACTCGTAATCTTTCCATTTGCATCGCGGTATGCAATTATTTTTTTTGCAAGACTTGAATTGATTCCGGAAACATATTTGAGCAAGCTGGCAGATGCAGTGTTGAGGTTTACGCCAACCTGGTTCACCACCGAGCCAACCACTTCATCAAGCATGTCAGAAAGTTTTTTCTGATTAACGTCGTGCTGGTACAAGCCAACGCCGATTGCCTTTGGATCAATCTTCACCAGTTCTGCAAGCGGATCCTGCAGACGGCGGCCCATGCTGATTGCACCACGAATGGTGAGGTCAAGCTCAGGGAATTCTTCGCGGGCAATGTCACTTGCGCTGTACACAGACGCACCGCTTTCATCAACAACGGTGTAACGAACGTCAGGGTAGTTGTCGCTGATTACTTTTGAAACGATTGTCTGCACTTCCTGGCTGCCTGTTCCATTGCCAACAGCAACAACCTGTATCTCATACTTTTTGATTGCTGCCTTTAGAAGATTGTATGCCTCATCCGGGTCTGCAACTTGTTTGATAAGGAAGTAGCCAAGATATTTTCCTGTCTCATCAAGCGCGGCGCATTTTGTTCCTGTGCGAATACCTGGGTCAATGCCAAGAACGCGGCTTCCTTTGATTGGCTGCGTCATGAGCAAGTTCTTCAAGTTCTCGCTAAAAATGCTGATGCCGTGCTCATCTGCTTCATCCGCTTCATCGCTTCTGATTTCGCGAACGACTGCCGGTGAAAGAAGGCGAACAACACCGTCCTCTATCGCTTCACCATGATATTTGTTGTGCATGGCAGTCTTCTTCTTAAGCTCTGCAACAGCGCTGTCCACATCAACATCAATGGTAACTTCGAGCGCACCTTCACGTTCACCGCGATTGATTGCAAGAATACGGTGAGGCTTTACCTGATTAAGCGGTTCGCTGTAATCCCAGTACATCTGATACACAGAAGTCTTTTCTGTAGCTTCCTTGTCTGCGCCTTCTGGAACAACGCCTTTCGTTACAATAGAGCCAGTGCTCATGTATAAATCATGCACTGCGCTGCGATTTGCCGTGTCCTGGGACACACGCTCAGCAATGATATCCTTTGCGCCGGCAATTGCATCTTCAACTGTTGCAACATCAAGCTCAGGATGTTCTGCATCAGTCTTTACAAATTCTTTTGCCTTTGCCTCGAATGCCTTGTCATCAAGTTCAAGCATGGCGTCTGCAAGCGGGTCGAGCCCCTTTTCTATTGCGACCATGCCGCGTGTCTTCTTCTTCTTTTTGAATGGAGCCCACAAGTCTTCAAGCTCAGTCAGTGTTGCTGCAGTCATTGCTGCTTTATACAAAGAGTCAGTCAGCTTGCCCTGTGCAAAAATTCCCTTTACAATTTCAAGGCGGCGTTCCTCAAGATTTTTATACGTGGTGAAAAGATGGTCGCAGTCGCGCACCTGCACTTCGTCGAGCGAACCATGTTTTTCCTTGCGGTAACGGGCAATAAAAGGAATAGTGCATCCTTCGCCCACCAAGCTGATAACTGCACTCACCTGCGGTACGCGGATGTTCAGTTCTTCAGCAATCTTTTTCATAATATCGACTTCATTGACAGTCAATGCGTCGATCTGTTCCTGTGTAAATTCCATAGGCGCATATTTTACGGGAAAAAACCCGTCTCGTAAAGTAGGCGGGCTTATTGACAAAAAAAATTATTTTTTGTTCACAAACAATTCAATTTTCTACTTTTTACAGAATACTATTCTACAAACACAACGTCTGTCGTGCATCAAACCCATCTTCTTTAAACGCCGTGCATAAATAGTCAATTCGTGAAGGAATAATTTTAATACAGTACATTGGATGCGTCAGCTGTTGAATCGCCGCCAGTGGTATTTTTTTAAAGTTAAGCAATGAACTATATTCATCGCTTCCGCCCTCGACAATTACTGCTTTGCCAGAAATTTGCATTCCGTTCAATTTTCCAAATCCCCCGGAATATGTTTCGTACACCGCCACACAAACTGCGTCACTTTCTTTAAGTCCGCGGAATTTTAATCCACCTTCAGAAAGAATATATATGCACTTATTGAAATAAGTATACTCAAGCGGAGTGCAGCGAATAGTTTTGCCTCCGCCTGTTGCGAGCGCGCAAGTGTTGTGTTGCTCTAAAAACTTCGCAACTTTTTCCTTAAGCATTGCTTCTGGCACTTTTTTTGCGCTACTTTCCTTTGCTTCCCAAAACGAAGCTGCTTTATCATATTCTTTTTTTGTCATATGTGTTCAACTCCTTACGAAACCAATGTTTGTTCTTTTTTTTATTCAGTATATATAGTTACAAAGGAAAAAGCACTATTTATAATAATAGCAATTATTATTTTTATTTTGTGGACAAATAAGCGGATAAGTCTTATACTGTTTTTTGAAACTATTACAAAACAAATACGGATTCTGAATTTACCTATCTTGAATTTAAATTTTTATGCACCTCTAACGCAAGGAGAAAATTATGAATAATTTTATTCCAAGAGATTTTAAATTTCCAAAAGGACTTCTTTTGCTGCTCTTGCTAGCATACACCATGCCAAGCCTTCTGGTCGGTCCGTTTGCACTGTTTGTTCGGGCTGTTAATATGAATGAATTTCTTGTCACCATTAAAGAACCTTATCTTGAATTGTACTGCCTGTTACTTTTTGCGATGGCATTTGCATCATATTTCATTTTAAAAAAAGCAGTGCTCTCTTATGATGGGACAGAAGAATCTATAACAAAAATAAGTAAGAATATAAAGTTCACAGAACTATTTACTATTGTCACACCAATAATCATGTACTTCATTGAACCGTTCATCATCTTAGCCTGTTGCCATGCGCGTGGTGGAGATTATGTCGCCTTTGATACAACGTCATCTTTATACACATGGATTTCTTCGCTTGTCGGCCTTACCTGCACTTATTCTGTGCTCATGGACATCTTCTTCATTCAGCAACTTGAACATGCTTTGTCATGGCTACCATATAAAAAGAATGACCACACACTCACGTTGATGCAGCGCATCGTTGTCATTACATTTGTAGGCATCGTAGGCGTTGTGCTTCTTATAGAATCAATCTTTTCCGTTCCGGTGAATTTGGACAAAAATTCTATTGCAAATTTGATGATGTCGCGTGTTGCTCCAATTTCATTTGTCTGCGGATTTATGGTTGTCATCGATGTATACATGAACATTCTTGATATTAAACAAAACATAAGCAGCATTGAAAATTTCACTACCGCCCTTTCCGAAAAGAATTATAAAATAGAATCGCTGCCAGTAAAATGCCGTTGTGAAATTGGAAATCTTGTGCTTAATATTAATTCTTTCTTTGACACTACAAAGGAATTGTTAGATGGCTTCCATAACAGTATTCAGAGTTCAGTAGGGAATGCGCAAACACTTGCAAACAGCATGGACAACGCAGCAAAAAGCATTACTTCAATAAACGAAGGCATCACCACAGTTCACAACGAAATGACAAATCAGTCAGCCGGTGTTGAAGAAGCAACGTCTTCTGTGCAGCAAATCATCGGCCGCATACGTGAACTCAATTCGCATATTGAATCTCAAGCAGCAGCGGTAAACGAATCTTCTGCGGCTGTAGACGAAATGGTTGCAAACATACGCAGCGTCACTTCTATTCTTGAAAAAAACACAACGGCAGTCAATTCTCTTGGACAAGCTTCTGACGAAGGAAGAAAGACGGTAGAAAGCGCTGTCTCTACTGCAGAAAATATCATGGGCCGCTCAGAAAGCCTGCTCGAAGCATCACAGGTAATTCAGAATATTGCTGACCAGACAAATCTTCTTGCTATGAACGCGGCAATAGAAGCAGCTCACGCCGGCGAGTCTGGAAAAGGTTTCTCTGTAGTTGCAGATGAAATCCGCAAACTCGCAGAGCAATCAAATCAGCAAGGTAAGACCATCAATGAAAACTTGCAGCAACTTTCTGGTGCAATCAGTCTTGTTGCTGAAAGTACAAAACAAGTTCAGCAAAAATTTGAATCAATTTATTCACTTGCACAGGCTGTTAAAAATCAGGAAACAGTCATCATGAATGCAATGGCGGAACAGACTTCTGGCAATCAGCAAGTCCTTGATGCGATGAAAGAAATTAACGATTCTACAGAAAATGTAAAAAGCGGTTCAGTAGAAATGCTTTCTGGTGGCGAACAGGCAGTAAAAGAAATGAAGATTCTAAACGATGTGACACGGAATATAAACGAACGCATGAATGCAATGACACAGAACGTGGAGCAAATAAACAGCGCAATGTCCGATGTAAATAAAAGTTCCGCCAAGAACCAGAATGATATTCAAGTTCTCAGCGGAATTATGTCTGAGTTCAAATTATAGACAAATCATGGTCTACTGATTTCTCTTCTTTTTGTTTGCCATTACAATGAGGCATACAATAAGAACAATCAGTGCAAGGCCGAGCAGGACAAGAAGTGCAATTGCAATAGGTGAGAAACTAGAAGAACTTGCTTTTGCCGGTGCTTCAGATGCAGGTGCTGTCTCTGTCGGCTCAGGGGCAGGAGCTTCAACTTCTTTTACAGGAGTTTGTGGCTCTACTGCATTTGGTACAGTTTCTTGAATAAGTTTAAATGGAATGACAATTCTTGCTTTTCCCGGCCAGTTCTTATATGAGCGCGCAAGACCGATTATTTTTGTCTTGTTTGAAAAAACTTCTACAACACGATGCTGGAAATTTTCTGTAAAATACGCTTTATCATCGTAATGGTTTGTATTCCAGTAGCATACCTTTACAGCAATTTCATCTGCTTGCTCCATTGGTATATCATATGCTCTTTCAATATAGCCAGAAACAACACGGCGAAGATTCTTAATGGTGTTTACACGCGCATTCTTATTTATGAACAGAATGTCTGCACCTTCTTTGTCACCAGGGAAAACTCTTGCTGCACGATACTTAAAATCAGGTGAACCACTTGAATACGGAAATTCAGTCTTGTTCACTTCAGCTTGATATTTAATTTCTGCGCCAAGTCTTCTTCCCATGTCACGGATTTGTTTTCCGGTGCTGAAATTTCTCCAGAGAACAGGTGATTTGTCGTCAATGTATGACTCAACATATGCTTTGTCCAATACGTCAGTATCTACCTTTGCAGAATTTACATCCTCAGCAAAAATCATTCCTGACACAACTAAAAGTAACAGTGCCGCAATCGATATCTTCTTTCCCATCTTTTCGTCCTTTTAGACCTTGTTACGGTCTTATACTCATTTATCGGCACTATTTCTGTAATTAAACACCTTTTTTAAGCAGGACGGACTTCATTCATTGAGGCTTCCACGGTATACTTCATGCATGAAATCTTTTTGCGTAAAAGTCTTTTCCTTACTGACAGCTATTTCTTTTATTGTATTTTTTATTTCCTGCAAAGATAAATCCGCTTTAAAACAAAAAGAACAGCCTGCCAAAACACAGCCTGTGGAAATAACAGTTCAACCAGCAAACCAAATTCCTGTCTTTAAAAAGAATGCTTTGTTTTCCTGCGGAAGCGAACCAAAGCAAGTGCTTTTTTCACCTGACAACAGCTGCATTGTGCTTCCTCTTCTTGACGGAAAAGGTTTTCAAATAATTCAACTGGCAGGCGACCATATTCCGCTTCTTGTTGAACCTCCTAACAAAAATAAACTCGGTTTCGCGGAAGGTCTTTTTATTCCGGAAAAGAATTCTTTCTTCGTTTCTCAGATGACAACGGCAAACATTTACGAATACACATATCCTGGTTTTATATTCAAGCGAACCGTTTCAACGCAAGGTACATGGTCAAAATTCATTGCCTGGAGCGCGGAAAAACAACAACTCGCTGTTTCTAACTGGGTGTCTAATGACGTGAGTCTTATTGATTATGAAACAGGAAATGTCGTGCAAAAAATAAAAACTGCGGCGGCACCACGCGGACTTGCATATATAAAAAAAGGTGACAGCATCATTGTGCTCTGTTTTGACGGAGGCGTTATTCAGGAATTTAACACTCAAGACGGATTACTTATTGCTTCAATTCCTGTTGAAAAATCCGCAATGCGTCATATTGTTGTAAACAAGGAAGAAACATTTGCATATATAAGCGACATGTATCACGCTGCCATATATGTTGTTGACTTACAATCTTTTTCTATTACAAAGACATATCATGTATACAATAATCCTAATACAATTGCGCTCTTGCAAGACAAATTTCTTGTGGTATCTTCACGCGGTCCTAACAACACAGCCGACTACACGAAACGCAGCCCTTCAACCGGAAAAATTACCGTCATAGATACAACCGATGGAACAGTCATACAAACAATAGACGGCGGAAATCAGCCAACGGGGCTTGCCATTTCTTCAGACGCACAGCACCTTTGTTTTTCCAACTTCCAAGATGCTGCGGTTGAACTGTATGACATTACGTTTGTCAAAAAGGAAAATTAATTTATTTTCTTCTTAATAAAGCAACAACAGCATATACTGTAATCCCAATAAATGGTATTCCGGCAAACAGACAAAATAAGATTTTAAATCCAACAGAATCAATGATGACACCGCCGACAGCAGACCCCACAACGTTTGCAATGCCGTTCACAGCTGTAAGCAGCGACATACTTGTAACAAGAGCACGCTTTGTCTTTGCTGCCTGAGCACAATACAATACTGCTGCAGGATAAAACAATCCAAATGTTACGCTATGCATCATCTGACCAAGCAATGCACCTGTAAAATTTGGAATAAAAGCGTACATCATCATACGCACCGTCACCATTGTCGTACAAAATAAAATAAGTGAACGTGGTTTATATTTACGCAGAAATTTGTTGCTTAAGAACATAAATGGAATTTCACACAATGCGCTAAACGCCCACAAGAATCCGGACATGCTACTGTGAAGTTCATTCTGTACATACAGTGAAAAAAAACTATTTGAAGGAACCATACCTAGATACTGCATGAAAATTACAAATAAAATAAGATAATATTCTGCACCAAAAGACTTTATTGTTTGTAAAAAAGGTTCTGGTTTTTCTTGAACAGTACAACTGGCTTCGTTTGCAGAAGGGACACCCAATCCTGCAAACAGTGCAACAAGCATCACCGCTATTGCAAATAGTAACGGAGGAATTGCAGTCCACAAAGACATTTCTATTGTTGAACACTGACGCAAACCAATGCTATATTGCATCACCAAACTCATGATGACAAATGATGTGCTTCCAAAAACTCGCACCCTTCCATATAAATCACGCCGCGTACCGAGCGCTTCATTTATCATTGAGTCGCAAACAGGCATTGCAATTTTATAGAACACAGAAAACAGTGACAGAAAAATTGCTGTAAGAACAAATACATGCACATGAAACAAAGGGAATGCAGAGACCGCCATTGCTATGCCAAGCAATGCAAGTAACAACGCAAGATGTTTGCTCTTTGAAACAAGTGGCGTCACCAACAACGGAACAACAATTCCGACTGCATTAAAAAAACCAAGCAACAAACCAATCTGTGTGGCCGTGTATCCCATCATCTGCAAAAATAGCGGCAGATAAACATTCACCACCGCAGTTATAAGGAAAAAAATAAAGTCAGGAAGCGCCATTATCATGCGCGGAAGTATATCATAAAATATACAATTCCAATATAAGGAAAAAGTATTATTCTTTTTTCATCTGAGCTTTGTTAATTAATTCAATTATCGCAGAATACTCTTCATCACTGACAGAGCTTTTCTTAATAAACATGAATTTTAGATTCTTATATTCCAAAACATGAAACGCATCATAATCATAGTTCTTTATAAAGTCAGAATGAAAATAGGTGATTGAAGCACCATCTTGAAAAACAGTAATGCCTTCATCATTGACGTTAGACTGACTCTCCATTTCTTCTGGAATATTATAAGCCTTATATAATCGCTTATAGTATTTTTCATAATATTTATTGAAATACCAATTGATGAATTTTTTATTCCAGATAAGCAGCAATAAACCAAAAATAAAAACTAATGAGGAAAAGACAATGATAAATAAATTCCTTCCCCAGTATAAAAATGCATTCATAAAGAACAAAACAATAATTATGCTGCAAAGAATAACAATCAACTGTCGCTGCCGTCTTATATCACCACGTTTTTCAGCCATAAACATTGCTATTTTGCATTTGTCTATCAGATTTGAAGAGTCTGTAAATGTTAATTCCATATTGATTACTCCTTGTATTTTTTTTGCATATTCTTTTATCGATATATCTTAACAATTTCATTGTAATGTAATGAAAAGAAAAAACGCATACAAAAAAA
>JGI20225J20221_1000239_pt1 | contig 124678 bp, 91 predicted proteins | sample BioMet4_FD_20221 | JGI IMG/M metagenome (IMG submission 20221) | reverse complement strand
TTTCTACCCTTTTTTTCCACCTTTCTTATCTCTTAAAAAGCCGTTTGGTGTATGTGTTTTGCGGCATTTTCTTCTTCTTTTCATACCACTTATATTGCTTACCCACAGCCGTGGCGCAACTTACCCACAGCTGTGGTTCACGTGCGTCACAATTGTGGTGCACATTACCCACAATTGTGGGTAACTGAAAGAGAGTATGTGTTATGCTAAGAAAAACGGTTTGTAGATATGTGAGAGACGGTTTTATTGCGGAATGGGAAGGGGAGTTGAGCTACTAAAAAAGGGGTGTGGAAGTGGAAAAACAGCAGGGTGCAATTAAATTTAATTGCACCCTGCTGTTTCGCTTAATTGCACCCTTGTATTTTGCTGTATGTCAATTGCTTAAGTCGATTAGTGCAATTGGTGCAATTAAAATACGCAAAAAAACTCCGGGAGGGGGAATCTTTAGTTCAACCTGCGACATTTCAGCCGGCTGGTGAACTGTTACTTTTTCTGCGGGATGTTTACATCGGCAACATTGCCCGAGCGTTTTAGCACTCCCCAGCTTTGTAGCTCCCCTTTAATAGCTTTTCTATAGCTCTTGAATAATACGACATACATGATCCATCTATATCCGAATCGCTGCGGTATTATCCATAATAGCTTGAATAATTTCTCTTTCTCAAAGACGTGTGCATAGATGGATACACTCGCATCCACCAGCATAAATATCAGATAATAGATCGCTATTTTGGCTGCATTACCCGAGAACAGACCGAATATCATAAACAAATCTGCCAAAGGAGAGAACGTAGGTATGATGAACTGGAATACCAGTATGTTTGGCATTGCCCAAATGCCGAGTCCTTTGTATTTCGGATTGAATAACGTTTCGCGGTGTTTCCAAAAAGTTTGCATCACGCCGAATGACCAGCGGGTGCGTTGTTTTACAAACTGCTTTACGCTTTCGGGAGCTTCCGTCATAGCTATAGCCTGGTTCTCATTTTGAATTCGATATCCGGCACGAAGGATACGGATAGTCAAGTCACAATCTTCGGCAAGTGTATCAGTGGTTAATCCACCTGCTTCATCTATTGCAGCCCGACGGAAAGCTCCGATTGCTCCCGGTACAACGGTGATGGCATTGATATTGGCATAAGCCATTCTGTCGAAGTTCTGACTGGTGGTATATTCTATCGCTTGCCACTTCGTGAGCATATTCAGTTGGTTTCCAACTTTTACATTTCCTGCTACAGCACCAATCTTTTCAGAGTCCTTGCCTTGAGCAAAATGTCTCATCATGAGCGATACGGCATTAGGATAGAGCTTGGTATCGGCATCTATGCAGACTACAAATTCTGCATCGGTGTGAGCAATACCGTAATTCAGCGCGGAGGCTTTTCCTCCGTTTGGTTTGGTAAGTATCACCATCTTAGGATTATCCGAAAGTGCTTCGCTTACACGCTTGTAGGTTTCATCTTTACTTCCATCGTCAACAAAGATGATGTTGAAGTTGGGGTAATCTTGCAAAAGTAGATTTCTTAGAGAAGATACGGCGTTTACTTCTTCATTATACCCCGGGACTATAATCGATACAAGAGGAGCTTGGGCTGCGGGAAAGCCCTTTAAGTCTCTCTTTCTATCCTTACGACGTTCGCGATAGGTGAGAATAATCATGAAGAGAAGTCTAGCTACACCAAGAATAATAAACAGGATAAACAGGGAAGTCAGCCCATTTACAATCCAGTAGGTCATAGACGCAAGCGCCAGATTACTTTGCATGATATAGTATTCCTCTCCTTTAGGGATAGGAGGCATCAACTTTTCTTTGTTTTCTTTTAGTAGAGTCGTCAGATTNGTGAAAGTATATCCACGCTTTTGAAAATAATTGATGATCATGGGGAGCGCCTTTACAGTCTCTGCACGAGTATCTCCACCTGCGTCATGTAACAGGATAATATTTCCACGTCCTTCCTCTACTCCTTCCACTACCCGCTCAAAGATGGTTTGTGCTTTAATTCCGGGTTGCCAGTCTTCCGGGTCAATACTTTCGCCTACATCCAGATAATTCTGTTTACGCGCTATAGCCAATGGAATAATTTCTTCCAATGATTCAGGTTCGCTGTCTGCATTATATGGAGCGCGGAATAAGATTGTGGTGTGTCCTGTGATACATTCTATTAGCAGACGGGTCAACTTCAATTCCACTTCTGCCTCTTTGGGGTTCACCGTAGCAATATTAGGATGCGTAAAAGTATGGTTACCCAACAAATGTCCTTCTTTATAAATGCGTTTGACAAGAGGGAGATTCTTTTCAGCTTGTATTCCTACGATAAAGAATGCACCAGGAATGTGATACTGCTTCAGAATATCCAGTATCTTGGGGGTAAAGACTTCATCCGGACCATCGTCAAATGTAAGTACCAGCTGCTTCGGTGCTCCGGCTCCGTACTGTCTGATTTGATATGCCGTCGGTATCTGGACATAATTTTCTTCTGAAACAAGCATGGATGTAGTGTCGAGCTCTACTTTGACTTTTCCTGCATGAGGAGTATTCAGTACATCCAGAATTTCTCCTTCACCAATGTAATCAACATGGTTGAATATCTTTATTTTCTCAAAATCCCTGACATTGATCTCGTCTGCCGTTTCATAGGCTATATCTTTTTTGTAGAATTTCCATAAACGGTTATCTTCACTACCCAAACGCCAGATTCCAAAACCTGCTAAAGGATATTCTGCACCAAAGCGCATAGTATTGAAGTTGGTAATGGCATCATTAAAATAAACTTGGTGAGTTACATTGTCGCCATCGGTGTAGGCATAACTTAAATTATATGTGTTATTGTCGAAATGAATATTTGAGTTACTCGTTGAGGCTCTAGCCAAAGCTTGCTGAAAAGTTAAGCTCACGTTTTCGCTTTCCGACCAGTCGTATCCGAAAGCACCCATACAGAGAATGACTTTTTCGGGTGATACGCTTTTCAGCATATCATCTACTGTTGCTTCTATCCATTTTTGTGAGCTAATGGGGCCGGCGTCGCTACCTAAAGAATACTCATCGTATGCCATTAAGCAAAAATAATCGATATACTTACTAAGCTCTTTAATATTATAGTCTGTATTGAAAGGCATTACATCCTGACTTAGCAACAAGCCTTTTGAATGAAAAGCCGTAGCCATTTCTTTCACAAAGCTGATGAGATACTCATCACTTTTTTCGCTTAACTCTTCAAAGTCAATATTGATACCGACAAAGTTATTCTTCAGACATAATTCTAACGTTTGTTGAATAAGTTTCGCTCTTTTCTGTGGGGAATGAAGTATAGTGCTGACAAGATCGCCGCGAAAGCTCTTGTTCACATTATTACTTAGCATCGGCATGATTGGTACACCGCTCTTCCTCATCAATGAGAATCCCCTTTTGTCTATATTAGCTTGTATTTCGCATGTCTTAGGATTGATGAAGATCCATTCGGGCATTACCAGATTGAGGCTTTTTATATTCCTTTTTAATGAGTAAAAAGATTGCGGATCCCATGAAACATAGAAAGCCGAACGTATGCCTGCAGGCATACCTTGCCACATGGCGTAATCTTTACTTCTTACTTTCTCAACTAAATGCCTGCTACGTAAAGAATCTTTCTTCAGTTGCTCATGGTGTATCTTCTCGTAATCATAATGTGCTCTTTTAGCATGTATGCGGTCACGAAAGCCCTTATACTCTTTAGCTAACCGATTTTCTTGCATGAATGGCTTTGTTGCCGTCATGGCACTTTTGTAGTCCGGCCTTAAGGGGATGGATGGATTTTGGTCAATAACCAGAGTCAATACGAGCGTTGCAAGGAGCATGATGACAAAGAATGCAATAAAGCGTATTGTCCATTTGAAACTGTTCCATCTGGATTTATTGTCTGTTTGGAAAATCTGTTTACCCATAGCGCTACTTAATTATAAGTTCATTTGTTGTTGGTAATGCATTGTTTGTTGAGAACATATACTGATGCTTAAAAAAAGCGGGTGCAAAATTAGAACTAATTTTCTTTCGCTGTTTTCTTTTTAAGGAATTCTTTTTTAAGTCTTTATAAAGATGTTTGCTTTGAAACTTTATTTAACTGAAAGTATGCCGGAAAAGGCTGATATCCTTATAGCAAAATAGGGTTGCTAATCTAAAAGATGTTTACTTACTTTTTCGTCCGAAGTCGGCAGGTATTTCCCCCCAATCACGCGTCTCCCATTTAATGATTTTTGTGGAGTATCGATTGTCTTTCAACCACTTTTCAGCACGCTCTATGAGTTGAAAAAGTTTTTCTGTTTTAGGCTCCCGAGGGAGTTTGGTCTTGCATTTTTTTTGTTTAACCCAGCTTATGGCGATTGCGCTGTCGCTGTATATCGGCATGTCATAGCCTTTTTGCTTGAGTAAAGCGAGTCCGTGTACTATACCCAAAAACTCTCCGATATTATTGGTACCGTATGTGGGGCCGAAATGAAAAATCTCTTGTCTGCTGCCGATATGTACCCCCCGATATTCCATCATGCCCGGGTTTCCGCTGCACGCAGCGTCTACAGCTAGGCTGTTCTCTGGAACTGATGGAGGTATAGTGCCCGGTTGAGGCTTTTTTTTAGGACCGTCGGTCGACTTCTTCAAATATTCGTAAGGAGAGGAGAGAAAAGCTTTCCGAGCTTCTTCGTGCGTCTCGAAAGACTTATATATTGCCCCTTCAAAACCCTTTGTCTGTAACTGGCATTCGGTCCACCGGGTATAGACTCCCGGAGTGACACCTTTCCACACAACATAGAATTTCTCTTTTCCCATATTTTGCAAAGGTATAAATATTCTTTAGTAATGAACAACATCTCCGCCCTTGTTGTTTCAATCAAAAACATCAAATTGTAGAAATGATATGAAACGTACATTTGCAGAGGCGCTTGAACATCGCCGTACATATTATTCAATAGGGAGTGACTCATCCATACAAGATGAAGAAGTAGTGCACATTATCCGTACTGCGGTAAAATTTGTACCCTCTTCCTTTAATTCACAGTCCAGTAGAGTTGTGTTATTGCTGGGGAGTGAGCACACAAAGTTGTGGGATATTGTGAAAAATAAACTGAAACCTTTGGTTTCTGAAGAACAATTTGTGAAGACTCAAGAAAAAATAGACGGATGCTTTGCCTGCGGTCATGGCACTATCTTGTTTTTTGAAGATCAGACAGTTGTGAAAGGTCTTCAAGATGCTTTTCCTCCATATAGTGAAAACTTTCCTGTCTGGTCCGAACAAACTTCGGGAATGCATCAATTAGCTATTTGGACTATGCTCGAAGATACAGGTTTGGGTGCTTCGCTTCAACACTATAATCCTCTCATCGATGACGATGTACGTAAGAATTGGAATTTACCTGAAAGCTGGAAGTTAATTGCTCAGATGCCATTTGGTGTTCCTGCTGGTGATCCGGGTGAGAAGGAAATAAAAGATCTGAGCGAGCGTATTAAGGTTTTCCGCTAATAATGTTTAACTTTGCCTGCAAACGTAAGCAGGTATGATACGCATTTTTTTAACCGGCTATATGGGTGCCGGAAAAACTACTCTTGGTAAGGCTTTTGCCCGCGAATTAGATATACCGTTTGTTGATTTGGACTGGTATATTGAGGAACGATTCCATAAATCTATTGGTGAATTGTTCGCTATGCGGGGAGAAGCCTCTTTTCGTGACTTGGAACGGAATATGCTGCATGAAGTTGCAGAGTTTGACGATGTGATTGTTTCTACGGGTGGAGGAACTCCTTGTTTCTATGATAACATGGACTATATGAATAGAAAAGGAAAAACAGTATTTTTGGATGTTCATCCGAACATTCTGTTTCAACGTTTGCATGTTGCGAAACAACAGCGCCCTATATTGCAGAATAAAACGGATGAAGAACTTCGTGAATTCATTATGGATGCTTTAAGTAAGCGCCTTCCTTTCTATACTCAAGCACATTTTCATTTCGATGGAGGACAATTGGATAACCGTTTGGAGATTGCTGAATCAGTTCAAAAGTTACGTGAACTTTTAAATGTTTAATCCTTTGTAAATGTGCATTTTTAAATTAAAAACTCCATAAGTTAACGGATTTATGTGTACTTTTGCCGACTTATTAAATTCAAATAATAATTTGCAGATTACAAGAAATGAGAAAATGGCGTATTGAGGATTCAGAAGAGCTCTACAACATTACCGGATGGGGTACCTCCTACTTTAGTGTCAATGACAAAGGTCATGTAGTGGTAACTCCCCGTAAAAACGGCGTTGCAGTTGATTTAAAAGATTTGGTGGATGAATTACAGTTACGTGATGTTACTGCTCCCATGCTGATAAGGTTTCCGGATATACTCGATAACCGTATTGAAAAAACATCCAGTTGCTTTAAATTGGCAGCGGAGGAATATGATTATAAAGGTGAGAACTTTATAATATATCCTATCAAGGTGAATCAGATGCGACCTGTCGTTGAAGAGATTATTAGTCATGGAAAGAAGTTTAATCTCGGGCTGGAAGCAGGTTCAAAACCGGAGCTTCATGCAGTAATTGCTATAAACACGGATTCCGACTCCTTGATTATTTGTAACGGTTATAAAGACGAGAGCTATATAGAACTAGCTCTTCTTGCCCAAAAGATGGGCAAGCGTATTTTTCTTGTTGTTGAAAAATTGAATGAGCTAAAGCTGATTGCGCGTATGGCGAAACAGCTTAATGTGATGCCTAATATCGGTATTCGTATTAAGTTAGCTTCTTCCGGAAGTGGCAAGTGGGAGGATTCCGGTGGAGATGCGAGCAAATTTGGCTTGACTTCCAGTGAATTGCTTGAGGCTCTCGATTTTCTGGAGTCAAAAGGCTTAAAAGATTGTTTAAAACTAATTCATTTTCATATCGGAAGTCAAGTTACAAAGATTCGACGTATCAAGACAGCTCTTCGTGAAGCTTCGCAGTTTTATGTTCAGCTCCATTCAATGGGTTTTAATGTCGAATTTGTAGATATTGGGGGAGGATTAGGTGTTGATTACGATGGTACACGTTCTTCAAGCAGTGAAAGTAGTGTGAATTATTCGATACAGGAATATGTTAACGACTCGATTTCAACCCTAGTGGATGCTAGTGATAAAAACGGTATTCCTCATCCAAATATTATAACTGAGAGTGGACGTGCTTTGACTGCGCATCACTCAGTTCTTATTTTTGAAGTTTTAGAGACAGCTACATTCCCCGAATGGGATGATGATGACGCTGTGACAGAAGAAGATCATGAACTCTTACAGGAGCTGTACGGTATATGGGATACTTTGAACCAGAACAAAATGCTTGAAGCATGGCATGATGCTCAGCAGATTCGTGAAGAGGCTCTTGATCTGTTCAGCCATGGAATTGTCGATTTGAAAACCCGCGCTAAAATAGAACGCCTTTATTGGTCGATTATGCGTGAAGTAAATCAAATAGCAGGTGGGTTGAAGCATGCTCCCGATGAATTGCGCGGACTTCCGAAGTTGCTTGCAGACAAATATTTTTGCAATTTCTCTCTATTTCAATCTCTCCCCGACTCATGGGCTATCGATCAGATCTTCCCCATTATGCCCATTCAACGCCTTGATGAACGACCTGATCGTTCGGCTACATTGCAGGATGTAACTTGCGACTCCGATGGAAAAATTGCAAATTTTATTTCCACTAAAAACGTTGCGCACTATTTACCGGTGCATTCTCTAAAATCAAAGGAACCTTATTATTTAGGCGTTTTTCTGGTTGGTGCTTATCAGGAGATTCTGGGAGATATGCATAATCTGTTTGGTGATACGAATGCCGTACATGTTTCAGTCAACGAAAAAGGCTATGTGATTGAACAGGTTATTGATGGTGAAACAGTTGCTGAAGTGTTAGATTATGTGCAATACAGCCCTAAAAAGCTAGTCCGTACGTTAGAAACATGGGTTACTCAATCTGTTAAAGAAGGACGAATTTCTTTGGAAGAAGGAAAAGAATTTTTGTCCAATTATCGTTCCGGATTGTACGGCTATACGTATTTGGAATAAAATAAATTATCGTAGAGAAAGAAACTTTCTCTACGATAGTCATTTTTAATGAATATAAATTATGAGGGAAAAACTGACAATAGTAAAAGTGGGTGGTAAGATTGTTGAAGAAGATGCTACTCTTTATAAATTGTTGGATGATTTTGCGGCTATTGAAGGCTATAAACTGTTAGTTCATGGTGGAGGGCGTTCCGCAACTAAATTGGCTGAAAAGTTGGGCATTGAGAGTAAAATGGTAAATGGTCGGCGTATTACCGATGCAGAAACTCTTAAGGTTGTAACTATGGTATACGGTGGTTTAGTCAATAAGAGTATTGTGGCGGGGCTGCAGGCGCGTGATGTGAATGCTCTTGGTTTGACCGGTGCTGATATGAATGCAATTCGTTCCAATAAGCGTCCGGTTAAAGACATTGATTATGGTTTTGTTGGAGACGTGGAGCAAGTTAATGCATCTTTGTTGGCAGATTTGATACAAAAAGATATAATACCTGTAATGGCTCCGCTGACTCATGACGGCAAAGGTAACATATTGAATACGAATGCCGACACCATTGCCGGTGAAACAGCTAAAGCTTTGGCTGGTTTTTTTGACGTTACACTCATTTATTGTTTTGAAAAGAAAGGAGTCTTACGTGATGAAAACGACGATGATAGTGTTATTCCCCAAATAACTCAGGAAGAATTTAAGGTTTATGTAGAAGAAGGCGTGATTGGAGGTGGTATGATACCTAAATTGGAAAATGCCTTTGATGCATTAAATGCAGGAGTTTGTGAAGTTGTGATTACTTTATCTTCAGCCATAAACGGCAAATTTGGAACTCTTATCAGAAAATAAATAAAAAAAGTAGTGCACTACTGTAACTTTCCATATACTTAACCGTCATTATTTATAGAGATGCAGGAAATCAGTTTTCGGAATGACATCCTCCCGTTGAAAGACAAACTCTTTCGGCTAGCTCTCAGAATTACTTTCGATAGAGCTGAGGCGGAAGATATTGTTCAAGAAACACTGATTAGAGTCTGGAATAAACGTGATGAATGGAGCACTCTTGGATCTATTGAAGCTTATTGCTTGACTATTACAAGGAACTTGGCTATAGATCGGAGTGAAAAAAAAGATTCCCAAACATTGGAATTAACTCCCGACATTGAGCAAGAACCAGAAGCATCCGGCCCTTATGAGAACTTGGCCAACCGGGAACAAATTGAAATTATTCATAAGTTGGTCAACAGTCTCCCCGAAAAGCAACGCTTGATTATGCAGCTTCGGGATATTGAGGGCAAAAGTTATAAAGAGATAGCAATAGCTTTGCATCTGACGGAAGAACAAGTAAAAGTGAATCTTTTCAGGGCAAGGCAAAAGATAAAACAACAGTATTTAGATATTGAAGGTTATGGACTGTAAGCAGATAGAAAATCTTCTGGAACGTTATTGGCAATGCGAGACTTCACTTGAGGAAGAACAGCAATTGCGTACTTATTTCAATGGAAATGGTATTCCGGAACATTTACTCCAATACAGACATTTGTTCGTATATCAGCAAACGCAACGTAATATAGGATTAGGTGAAGACTTTGATGCTAGAATTTTGGCAGAGATAGAGCCTAGAGTTGTGAAGGCTAGAAAACTCACCCTTACAATGCGTTTTATGCCGTTGTTTAAAGCTGCCTCTATTGTGGCGCTGGTTCTTTCATTAGGAAGTGTAATGCAACATTCTTTCTTCTCAAATGTGAAAGAAATAGCAGCTACCGATACAATAGGGAAGCAGATATCGGCACCTTCAGTTGCTCTTTCGGGTGATGGTGTGGTGTCTCACGAGCAACAAATCCTCGATAGCTTACACCGAATAGATAAGTCGTCTGTGGAACTTAAAAAATGATATTTTCATTTGCTTTGACAATATATAGTTAGTGTGCTTTATTAAAACAAAATTTTGAAGCTGACAAGTTTCAATTCTCTCAAATTCTTATAAAAGACTAATTCAGATAGACGGGATACTGTGAAGAACAGTGTCCCTTTTATCTTTTATTTGTAGCCATTTAAAAAGGAGCTTTCTCACGAAAGCTCCTTTCTCTTTGTGTGTTAGAAAAAAAATTCTCGGTTATTTCTAAGAGAGAATATTAAAGTCTGTACAGACTTTTTGGGGGGTAATCTAATTTTGGATTACCTTTATATCCTATTCTACCGCTTCCACTGGTGCGGGCTTTAAGAGAGCTTGTGGCAAAACATTTTATTTCTCCTGATCCAGAAACGGAAGCTGATACATTTTCTGCTTCAAGTTCGCTTCCATATAAGTCTCCCGATCCGGATATGTTGAATGAAGCGGTTTTGCAGTGACCGTCTAGCGAAGCGTTTCCGGAACCGGACACACTGCTTTTGGCGTTCACAGCTGCTATGCCTTTTAATGTTAAGTTTCCCGATCCTGCTATGGATGTTTCTAGATTAGCACACTTTACACTCTCTGTGTTAATATTGCCTGACCCTGCTACGGAGATTGTAAAATCTTTGCAACTTATGTTGTTGCCAAATACATTCCCGGAGCCGGCAATGTTTATGTCAAAATTATTAGTAGTCTGTAATCCTTTTGAGAAGTTGAAATTCCCCGATCCTGCTACTGATACTCCGCTAAGATTTTCAGATGAAACTTTTATTTCAAGCTTTTTATATGATACACTGGTGTTTTTCTTGAAATTGATGCACAAAGCATTATTCTCGACTCTAATGTCGAGGAGATTCACAATATTATCGGATGTGTAAATCTCTACTTGTGGAGATCCCTGGCGTTGGACATAAGTAACATTCATGCTACCTGCCAAATTAATCTTCTCAAAATTATCGACCTTTATGTTTTTGGTTACATAAGTATTGCTAGCTATGATTTTCTTTCCTACAAAGCTTGAATTAAAGACGTTTGCACATTGAGTGCATGAACTCAAACTTGCTGTAATAGCAATAGCAGCGATAAATTTTATTAAATTCTTCATAGTTTTATTCGTTTTATATATTACTGTATATTAGACGTATCAGTGTATATAAAAGTTGCAGTAAAGTTATGATTTATTTTTATTATATACTATAATTTTTACATTCAAATTTAATGCCAAAGTAATAATGTGCAGATATGTAGCAAATTAGGTTTGGATTGGGGTGTTCGTTTTTGAACACATTGTTCGTTTTTGAAACTGTTTTTTGGTCGTTTTATAAAGAATTCGTTTATTTGTCCGATTATATCGTTTGTTAAATATGATTTGGTGAAAAGAGAATTTGTAGATAAGGAGCTTGGTCTATTTTTCGTTACTGAAAACATTCGGGCGCGCAGACTGACATTTAGGACTAAAAATGATGTGATTTATGTAACAGTGCCTTTTGGCACTTCTGTTGGCGAATTGAAAGATGCCATAGAAAAATTGCGTTCAAAACTTAAGATGGCTCGGGTGAACCAAGCACGTGCTTTTATTGATCTTAATTTTAAAATAGAAGCTGATTTGTTTAAACTCGACTTGGCTGTTGGAGAACGGAAGCGCTTTCTGTCTCACACAGATGCCGGGCATACTCACATTATTTGTCCACCTGATGCTGATTTTAATAATGCCGAACTCCAAAACTGGTTTCATAAAGTAATTCTGGAAGCGTTGCGTAAAAATGCTAAAGCAGTTCTTCCACCTAGATTATCAATACTTGCTCAGACACATGGTTTAACTTATGAGTCTGTTAGTATCAATTCAAGTAAGGGGCGTTGGGGGAGCTGTTCTGCTCGAAAAACAATTAATTTGTCTTGCTATCTACTTTTACTTCCCAGACATTTGATTGATTATGTGCTTTTACATGAATTATCGCATACTCGTGAGATGAATCATGGAGATGGTTTTTGGAGTTTGCTTGATGACTTGACAAATGGTAATGCCAAGATGCTAAGAAATGAACTGAGGCAATTTCGCATTAATTTTTGAAAGATATTCATCCGATTGCATAATTATACCTTATCTATATTTTATATTTGCACGAATATTATTCAGTTATATTAATAATGCCATGAGAAAAATTTTATTGTTACTGTTTTTTGCAAATGCTATCGTTTTGGCATTTGCTCAAACATCTCCTATTCCAAGAGATCCGAAAATAGAAGCTCAGATTGATGCTATGCTGAAAAAAATGACTCTGGAAGAGAAAATTGGGCAAATGACCCAGCTGACTATTGATGTACTAGCGAAAAGTTCCAATCCTTTTGCGGGAATAAATCCGGATAACTTCAAGGTAAGTGATCTGAAAAGAATCCTTAAGACTTACAAATTAGATAAAGATTACGATCTGAGTAAAGGTATGCCCAATAAAGATGTCCTAGGTCAGATTTATCTTAAAATTCAGAGTATACAGACTAGTAGAGGTTTTCAACTGAATGAGGTAATGTTAGATTCTGTTATTGGGAAATATAAAGTCGGTTCTATTCTAAATGTACCCAATGGGGTTGCGCAGAGCGTAGGCAAATGGCAGGAAATAATAAAGCGGATACAGGAAAAGTCCATGAAGGAAATCGGCATTCCTTGTATTTACGGAGTTGATCAGATCCATGGTACGACTTACACATTGGGGGGTACATTCTTTCCTCAAGGCATTAACATGGCTGCAACTTTTAATCGGCAGTTGGTTCGCGAAGGTTCGCGCATATCTGCGTATGAAACGAGAGCGGGAAGCATTCCATGGACTTTTGCTCCGGTTATTGATTTAGGACGTGACCCGCGTTGGCCCCGTATGTGGGAAAACTTTGGCGAAGATAGCTACCTGAATGCTACGATGGGGCGTGAATCGGTTATAGGCTTTCAGGGAGAGGATGCAAATCATATAGGGATAAACAATATTGCTGCATGTTTGAAACATTATATGGGATATGGAGTTCCTGTTTCCGGTAAAGATAGGACGCCGTCATCTATTACACAACAGGATATGCGTGAGAAACACTTCGCACCTTTTCTTGCTGCAATCAGGGCGGGAGCTTTATCGGTGATGGTGAATTCTGCTATGAATAATGGCTTGCCCTTCCATGCTAACTACGAGTTGCTCACGAAATGGTTGAAGGAGGATTTGCAATGGGATGGAGTTGTTGTAACCGACTGGGCTGATATAAATAACCTTTATAGTCGCGATCATATTGCTGCGAATAAAAAGGAAGCTATAAAAATAGCAATTAATGCAGGTATTGATATGTCTATGGATCCTTACGATTGGCACTTCTGCACACTCTTGAAAGAGTTGGTAGATGAAGGGGAAGTTCCAATGAGTCGTATAGATGATGCAGCTCGACGTGTATTGCGCTTGAAATATCGTCTTAATTTATTTGAGAAACCTTATAATGATTTAAAAGATTATCCGCTGTTTGGTGGTGTGGAACATGCGACTGCAGCTCTGCATGCTGCGGAAGAGTCGATGGTGCTTTTAAAGAATACAGATAAAGTATTGCCTTTACAAAAAGAGAGTAAAGTGCTAATTACAGGTCCGAATGCAAATTCGATGCGTACTCTTAATGGAGGCTGGTCTTATTCTTGGCAAGGTGATAAGGCTGATGAATGTGCTTTAGGTTACAATACCATTCTTAAATCCTTTACGAATAAGTTTGGCGCTGATCATATCGTATATGAACCGGGGGTTACTTATAAAAAAGGAGGAAATTGGTGGGAAGAAAATACTCCGGAAATAGATAAAGCAGTACAGGCAGCCAGCAAGGTTGACTATATTGTTGCCTGCATCGGAGAAAACTCTTATTGTGAAACTCCTGGTAATTTGACAAACCTGTTTATTTCACAGAACCAAATTGATTTAGTGAAAGCTCTTGCTAAAACAGGAAACCCCATCATTCTAGTCTTGAATGAAGGGCGTCCACGCATTATCAGTGAGATAGAGCCATTGGCAAAGGCTGTCGTTAATATTATGCTTCCTGGAAATTATGGTGGTGATGCTTTAGCTAATCTGATTGCTGGCGATGTTAACTTTAGTGGGAAAATGCCTTATACTTATCCGAAAGAAATCAACTCTTTGATTACTTATGACTATAAGCCATGCGAACATATTGGAAAACAGATGGAAGGGGCATACAATTATGATGCTCAGGTTTCCGTACAATGGGCTTTTGGATATGGCCTAAGTTATACAAATTTTGAGTATAGCAACTTGAAAGTAGATAAGTCAAGCTTTACAGCTGATGACATATTGACATTTACTGTTGATGTGAGAAATGTAGGTAGTCAATCGGGCAAAGAAAGTGTTCTGTTGTTTAGTAGTGATTTGGTAGCTTCTTTGACACCAGATACTCGTCGGCTTAGAGCTTTCGAAAAAATAGAGTTAAAGCCGGGAGAAACAAAAAACGTTACGTTGAAGTTGAAAGCTTCCGACCTCGCCTTTGTCGGATATGATGGAAAATGGATATTGGAAAAAGGAGATTTTCGTATTCAGGTAGGTAATCAAACGACTCGTGTGGTTTGTGGCGATACGAAAAAGTGGGAGGAGCCTAATAAATAAGAGTTAAGTTCTTGCTTAAAAGATTAAAGGGGTGTTTATCGGCAGGTGATAAATACCCCTTAATTTTATATTGATGTGGTATTAAGTTCATTGCAGACTTTTCTTTTCTTTCTAATATTTTGCAGGCGAACAGATTATTTATATCTTTGCAACCGCAATGGATGAAAGGTGGAGGGGCAAGTAAGCTCCTTTTTTTATTCTTATAAAGCTTATCAATGATTAAAAAAGAATTAGTTTGTCAGATTGTTGGCGAATGGCTTGAAGGAAAAGATTACTTTTTGGTTGAAGTAATTGTTACTCCGGATGGGAAAATCGTGGTCGAGATAGATCATAAAGACGGTGTATGGATCGAGGATTGCGTTGAATTGAGTCGTTATATCGAATCTAAATTAAATCGTGAGGTGGAAGATTTCGAACTCGAAGTAGGCTCTGCCGGTATAGGACAACCTTTTAAAGTTATTCAGCAATATTACAATCATTTAGGGGAGGAAGTTGAGGTCTTGACAAAAGATGGAAAGAAATTATCCGGAGTACTTAAGGCTGTGGACGAAAACCAATTTACGATAAGTATAGAAAAAAAAGTAAAGTTGGACGGAACTAAACGCCCTAAATTGGTAGAAGAGGATGAGTCCTTTACATATGATGGAATAAAATATACTAAATACTTAATCAGTTTTAAATAATATGGCCAAGAAAGAAGAAACTGTCAGCTTGATAGATACCTTTTCGGAATTTAAAGAACTGAAGAATATCGATAGAACAACGATGGTGAGTGTTCTTGAAGAGTCGTTTCGTAGTGTGATTTCAAAGATGTTTGGTACAGATGAAAACTACGATGTTATCGTTAATCCGGATAAAGGGGATTTTGAAATATGGCGTAACAGAGAGGTTGTTGCGGATGAAAACCTGACAAATCCTAATGTGCAAATTTCTTTGACCGAAGCTCAAAAGATCGATGCTTCTTATGAAGTTGGCGAAGAAGTTACTGATGAAGTAAATTTCGCAAAATTCGGACGGCGAGCTATTTTGAATCTGCGTCAGACATTGGCTTCTAAAATATTGGAACTGGAGAAAGATAGCATTTATAATAAATACATTGATAAAGTCGGCTCAATTATTAACGCCGAAGTATATCAGATATGGAAAAAAGAAATGCTCTTGTTGGATGATGAGGGGAATGAATTACTTCTTCCTAAGGTTGAGCAGATTCCAAGTGATTTCTATCGTAAGGGGGAGACTGCTCGTGCTGTTGTTGCTCGTGTAGATAACAAGAACAATAATCCTAAAATTATCCTTTCGCGTACATCACCTGTTTTCTTACAGCGTTTGTTTGAAATGGAAGTACCTGAAATTAACGATGGATTGATCACCATTAAGAAAATTGCACGTATCCCTGGCGAGCGTGCGAAAATTGCTGTTGAATCCTATGATGATCGTATTGATCCTGTAGGTGCATGTGTTGGTGTAAAAGGTAGCCGTATACATGGTATTGTACGGGAATTGCGTAATGAGAATATTGATGTGATTAACTACACATCAAATACTCAATTATTCATTCAACGTGCTCTTAGTCCGGCTAAAATATCTTCTATTCGTTTGAATGAAGAAGAACGCAAAGCTGAGGTATTTCTTAAGCCCGAAGAAGTATCTTTGGCTATTGGTAAAGGAGGTCTGAATATTAAGTTGGCTAGCATGTTGACTGAATATACTATTGACGTATTCCGCGAACTTGATCAAGCTGTGGAAGACGAGGATATTTATTTGGATGAATTCCGTGATGAAATTGATGGCTGGGTAATTGATGCTATTAAGGGAATTGGCATAGATACTGCAAAGGCTGTATTGAATGCATCACGTGAGATGTTGATAGAAAAGGCTGATCTGGAAGAAGGGACAGTGGATGAAGTATTACGCATTTTGAGAGCGGAGTTTGAAGAAGAGGGCAGTAACGAACAGTAATCAGCCTTCGTTTGGATTCTAATAGCTTCTTTCTCTAATTATTCATTAAATTTAAAGTATGACGATAAGGTTAAACAAAGTTACAAGAGATTTGAATGTGGGAATTTCTACCGTGGTTGAATTCTTACAGAAGAAAGGTTTTACTGTGGAGGCAAATCCTAATACGAAGATTAGTGAAGAACAATATGCGCTACTTGTCAAGGAATTCAGCACAGATAAGAATCTTAGATTAGAATCCGAACGTTTTATTCAAGAAAGGCAGAATAAAGACAGGAATAAAGCTTCGGTAGCTATTGATGGTTATGAAGCGGCTGCTCAGGTTGAGAAACCCAAAGCCGATGATGTTATAAAAACCGTTATTCCTGAGGACATTCGTCCAAAATTTAAACCTGTCGGAAAGATAGATTTGGATAAATTGAACCATCAATCTGCACCACCTGAAAAACCAATTGAGGAAATTGTGGAAAAGCCTCTTCATGCTTCGATGAATCAAGTAGAGGAGAAAATAGTTGTAGTGGCACCGGAACCGGTACATGAAGAAGAAATTGTAGAACCCGCTGAAGTGGTGGTTGAAACAATAGAAGTTGTTGAGGAAAAGCCCGTTGAAGTGGTTATCCCGGTTCCAGAAAAGAAGGCAAATACTGAGAAAGTATATAAGGAAGAAAAAATTATAGAAAAACCTTCTGAAAAAGAAGTAATAGAGGAAACAAAGAAAGAAGTGGAAACAGTAAAAGCAAGTGAAGAGAATGAAATATTTACTCTCCATAAGCCTGAATTTGTCTCTAAGATCAATATTATCGGTCAAATAGATTTAGCGACATTGAATCAGTCTACGCGTCCCAAAAAGAAAACAAAGGAAGAGAAACGAAAAGAACGCGAAGAAAAAGAAAAACTGCGCCAAGATCAAAAGAAACTCATGAAAGAGGCTATTATAAAGGAGATTCGTCGTGAGGATAATACTAAGCAAAAAGATAATAAAGATAATAAAGAGCAAGATAACGGGGTTAAAAAGAAAAGGAACCGTATTAATAAAGAAAAAGTTGATATTAGTAATGCGTCCAATTTCCAACGTCCGGCTGAAGGTAATGTAAATAGACCTAACCCTGCAAATAATAAAAATAATAAGGGCAAAGATCGTTTTAAAAAGCCTATTATTAAGCAAGAGGTAAGTGAAGAGGATGTTGCTAAGCAGGTGAAAGAAACGCTTGCTCGCTTAACTTCCAAAGGCAAAAATAAAACAGCGAAATATCGTAAGGAGAAACGTGATATAGCCTCTAATCGCTTGCAGGAACTGGAAGATCAAGAAATGGCAGATAGCAGAGTCTTGAAAATTACAGAGTTTGTAACTGCTAATGAGTTGGCCAATATGATGGATGTACAAGTTACTCAGGTTATAGCAACTTGTATGAGTGTCGGTATGATGGTTTCAATCAATCAGCGGTTGGATGCTGAAACAATTAATTTGGTCGCAGAGGAATTCGGATATAAAACGGAGTATGTTAGTGCCGAAGTTGCGCAAGCAATTGTTGAGGAAGAAGACGTTGAGGACGATTTGCAACCTCGTGCACCTATCGTAACTGTGATGGGACACGTTGACCATGGTAAAACGTCTTTGTTGGACTATATTCGTAAAGCAAATGTTATTGCTGGTGAAGCTGGTGGTATTACACAGCATATCGGTGCTTACGGTGTTACTCTTAAGAATGGACAGAAGGTAACATTCCTTGATACTCCAGGTCATGAAGCTTTTACAGCAATGCGTGCTCGTGGTGCAAAAGTTACCGATGTTGTTATTATTATTGTGGCAGCTGATGATAATGTGATGCCACAAACGAAGGAAGCTATCAATCATGCAATGGCTGCCGGCGTTCCTATTGTGTTTGCTATAAATAAAATAGATAAGCCAGGTGCTAATCCGGATAAAATAAAAGAAGAATTAGCCGGTATGAATTACTTGGTTGAGGAATGGGGAGGTAAATATCAATCCCAAGATATCTCAGCTAAGAAAGGTCTTGGTATATTAGAATTATTAGAAAAAGTCCTTCTAGAAGCAGAAATGCTTGATCTAAAGGCAAATCCGGATCGTAAAGCTACAGGTTCTATTATAGAGTCTTCTTTGGATAAGGGTCGTGGTTATGTTGCTACTATGCTGGTTTCTAATGGGACATTGCATGTAGGTGATATCGTTCTTGCCGGAACATCTTATGGTAAAGTGAAGGCAATGTTTAATGAACGTAATCAACGGATGAAGCAGGCTGGTCCTTCGGAACCAGTATTGATTCTTGGTCTCAATGGAGCTCCTGCTGCAGGAGACACTTTCCATGTACTTGATACTGAGCAGGAAGCTCGTGAAATCACAAATAAACGCGAGCAATTACAACGTGAGCAAGGGTTACGTACACAGAAGATGTTAACGTTGGATGAAGTCGGCCGCCGTTTAGCGTTAGGTGATTTCCATGAGTTGAATGTGATTGTCAAGGGTGACGTTGACGGATCTGTAGAGGCATTGAGTGATTCTTTGATAAAACTGTCTACAGAGCAGGTTCAGGTTAATGTTATTCATAAAGGTGTTGGACAGATTTCAGAATCAGATGTTTCTTTAGCTGCTGCTTCAGACGCCATTATCATTGGATTCCAAGTGCGTCCTTCTAGTGCTGCTGGAAGACAGGCTGAGCAAGATGGAGTTGACATTCGTAAATATTCTGTTATTTATGATGCCATTGAAGAAGTTAAATCTGCAATGGAAGGTATGCTTGCACCTCAGTTGAAAGAACAGGTTACTGCTACAATTGAAGTACGTGAAGTCTTCAATATAACTAAGGTTGGTTTGGTAGCTGGGGCAATGGTTAAGACTGGAAAGGTGAAACGTTCTGATAAGGCTCGTCTGATTCGTGATGGTATTGTTATTTATGCCGGTTCTATTAATGCATTGAAGCGCTTTAAAGATGATGTTAAAGAGGTTGGTACTAACTTTGAATGTGGTATCAGTCTGACAGGCTGCAATGATATTAAGGTTGGAGATATTATAGAATCTTACGAAGAAATAGAAGTAAAACAGACATTATAATAAGCAAAAAGCTTAGTGCTTTTTTGAAACAATGTTTTAACAAAAAGTATTGGCAATTGAAAGTTGATAGTTGATAATGATTATAAGATTGTCAATTTCAATTTTCAATTGTCAATTTGTATATTATATAACAGCTATGGATATTTTTATTATTCTGGTTTTCTTGGTGGGTGCTATTATTGGTTTTAGAAAAGGTTTTGTAAAACAGCTTGCCTCTATTTTAGGTCTTGTCGTGGGATTACTTGTAGCGAAAGCCTTGTACACATCCTTGGCAACAAAGTTGTGTCCCACTGTAACGCATTCGATGACTGTTGCACAAGTTTTGGCATTTATTATAATCTGGATTCTTGTCCCGGTTTTATTTACTGTTGCGGCTTCTCTGTTGACTAAATTAATGGAAACAGTTTCTTTAGGATGGCTGAATCGGTGGCTTGGGGCTGGAATTGGAGCCTTGAAGTATCTCATATTAATAAGTCTGCTTCTATGCATTATAGACTTTGTTGATTCACATAATAAACTAATATCTCAAACAAAGAAGACTGAATCAGTGTTATATTATCCGACTAAGTCGTTTGCAGGTGTATTCTTCCCTGCAGCGAATCGTATTACAAAACAATATATAATAAAAGAAAATGCAAGTCGAAGAACCAAATAAATATGTAAAGGAACTCACAAAAGAGAAATATAAATATGGTTTTACTACTGACGTTGATACTGATGTTATTGAACGAGGTCTCAATGAAGATGTGGTAAGGCTAATCTCTTCAAAGAAAAATGAGCCTGAATGGCTTTTGGAATTTAGGCTAAAAGCATATCAGCATTGGTTAACTATGGAGATGCCAACATGGGCTCATTTGCGTATTCCTGCGATAGACTATCAAGCTATATCATATTATGCTGACCCAACCAAAAAGAAAGAAGGTCCGAAGAGTTTGGATGAAGTTGATCCGGAGTTGCTGAAGACTTTTAATAAGCTAGGCATCCCCCTTGAAGAGCAAATGGCTTTAAGTGGTATGGCTGTAGATGCCGTTATGGACTCTGTCTCTGTCAAAACGACATTTAAAGAAACGCTGATGGAGAAAGGCATCATATTCTGTTCAATTAGCGAAGCTGTACGTGAGCATCCTGATCTAGTTCAAAAGTATCTCGGTTCTGTGGTAGGTTATCGTGATAATTATTTTGCATCTCTTAATTCGGCAGTATTTTCAGACGGTTCGTTTGTTTATATTCCGAAAGGAGTGCGCTGTCCGATGGAATTATCCACTTATTTCCGTATTAATGCCCGTAACACAGGTCAGTTTGAGAGAACCTTGATTATTGCAGATGATGACTCATACGTATCATACCTTGAAGGGTGTACCGCTCCTATGCGTGATGAGAATCAATTACACGCTGCCATTGTCGAGATTATAATCAAGAATAATGCAGAAGTGAAATATTCCACAGTTCAAAACTGGTACCCTGGCGATGAAAATGGAAAGGGCGGAGTGCTTAATCTTGTTACTAAGCGTGGTGATCTTCGTGGTGTTAATTCTAAACTTAGTTGGACTCAGGTTGAGACCGGTTCCGCTATTACATGGAAATATCCTTCATGTATATTAACCGGAGATAATTCTTCTGCTGAATTCTATAGTGTTGCGGTTACAAATAACTATCAACAGGCTGATACAGGAACAAAGATGATTCATTTAGGTCGAAACACTTCTAGTACTATTGTAAGTAAAGGCATCTCGGCCGGTCATAGCGAAAATTCATATAGAGGGTTGGTTAGGGTTTCACCTAAAGCTGATAATGCACGTAATTATAGTCAGTGTGATTCTTTGTTACTTGGTGATAAGTGCGGTGCGCATACATTCCCTTATATGGATATTCATAATGAAACTGCCGTTGTGGAGCATGAAGCCACCACTAGTAAAATTAATGAAGATCAGATTTTCTATTGCAATCAACGGGGTATTTCGACAGAAGATGCCGTTGGTCTTATCGTTAATGGATATGCAAAGGAAGTGCTGAATAAGTTACCAATGGAATTCGCTGTTGAGGCACAGAAGTTATTGTCTATATCTTTAGAGGGAAGTGTTGGTTGACTTTACAACCGATAAACATCATTTCTTATCAAGAGATAGAGATGAATTTTATAAGTTCGAACAATTAATTTGAAAATACCAATGTTAGAGATAAAGGATTTGCATGCCAATGTTGATGGCAAAGAGATATTGAGAGGTATAAATTTGACCGTTAAACCCGGAGAAGTACATGCTATCATGGGGCCTAACGGCTCTGGTAAAAGTACATTGTCTGCTGTTCTGGTAGGTAATCCGGCTTTTGAAGTAACCAAAGGAAGTGTAAGTTTTTGTGGTAAAGACTTGTTGGAAATGTCTCCGGAAGATAGAAGCCATGAAGGAATTTTTCTAAGTTTCCAGTATCCCGTTGAGATTCCTGGTGTAAGCATGGTAAACTTTATGCGTGCAGCGGTAAATGAGCAGCGCAAATATAGAGGTTTACCGGCGTTGAATGCCAGTGAGTTCTTAAAGCTTATGCGTGAGAAGCGTGAAATAGTGGAGCTAGATAATAAATTAGCGAACCGTTCTGTTAATGAAGGGTTTTCTGGAGGTGAAAAGAAGCGAAACGAGATATTCCAAATGGCGATGCTGAATCCTCTATTGAGCATTCTGGATGAAACGGACTCCGGTTTGGATATTGACGCTTTGCGTATTGTAGCGGAGGGAGTTAATAAATTGAAGACTTCGGAAAATAGCTGCATCGTGATAACTCACTATCAGCGTCTTTTGGACTATGTAAAGCCGGATATTGTACATGTGCTGTATAAAGGGAAAATTGTAAAGACGGCTGGTCCTGAACTTGCATTAGAGTTGGAAGAAAAAGGTTACGATTGGATTAAGAAGGAATTGGGGGAATAAGCTATGAGTGTAGAACAGCAATACATTGACCTCTTTTCTCAGCAAAAAGATTCAATATGCCGGCATAGTACTGATGTGTTGAATCTGCAGCGTGAGAGTGCGTTTGAGTATTTCCAACAATTGGGATTTCCTACTCGTAAACAGGAAAACTATAGATATATTGATATCAGTAAGTTCTTCGAACCCGACTATGGACTTAATTTAAATAGATTAGACATCCCGGTTAATCCGTATGAGGTTTTCAAATGTGATGTCCCCAATATGAGCACTGCTCTCTACTTTGTAGTGAATGATTTATGCTATAGTAAAGACTGTTCAGATTCAAACCTACCGGAAGGAGTGATTGTTGGTGGTTTTAACGAGGTTGCTAAAACTCATCCTGAATTACTGGCAAAATACTACGGTAAACTGGCTGATTCTTCGAAAGATGGTGTGACGGCTTTTAATACAGCATTTGCTCAGGATGGTATTGTTCTTTACGTTCCTAAGAATGTTGTTGTGGATAAGCCTATTCAGCTGGTAAACATATTACGGAGTGGGGTTAATCTTATGGTGAATCGGCGTATTCTAATAATACTTGAAGATGGAGCTCAGGCACGTTTTCTCGTTTGTGATCATGCGATGGATCAGGTTAAGTTCCTTTCGACCCAGATTACTGAAGTCTTTGTCGGCAAAAATGCAATGTTTGATTTATACGAGTTGGAGTCTACTCACACAAATGTTGTACGTATAAATAATATGTTCGTAAAACAGGCTTCAAATAGCCGTGTCCATCTTAATGGAATGACTTTACATAATGGGGTTACAAGAAATTCCACTCATGTGACTCTTGCAGGAGAAGGTGCGGAAGTTAATCTTTGCGGAATGGCCATTGCTGATAAAAATCAGCAGGTAGATAATAATACGATGATTGATCATGTAGTTCCTAACTGCACTAGCAATGAATTGTTTAAATATGTGCTTGATGATGAAGCGATCGGAATATTTGCTGGCTTGGTTTTAGTACGTCCCGGGGCACAACATACAAATTCACAGCAAACGAATCGCAATCTGTGTCTTACTCGTGAAGCTCGTATGTATACGCGTCCTCAATTGGAAATCTATGCAGATGATGTGAAATGCAGTCACGGTGCTACAGTTGGACAACTAGATGAAACGGCTCTGTTTTATATGCAGCAACGTGGTATTTCAATACGTGAGGCACGCCTGCTCCTAATGTTTGCTTTTGTAAATGAAGTTATTGATACAATTCGTTTGGATGCTTTAAAGGAACGTTTGCACATGTTAGTAGAAAAACGTTTCAGGGGTGAGCTCAATAAATGTCATGGTTGTGCTATTTGTAAGTAAGCCATGCAGCAGTTGTTACAGTTCCCTCAGATTTTAATTTATGAAATATGGATGTAGAAAGAATTCGGGCGGATTTTCCTATACTTTCCCGTCAAATATACGGTAAGCCATTAGTCTATTTTGATAATGGCGCAACAACCCAAAAACCTCGTTCTGTAGTTGATGCCATAGTGGATGAATATTACTCTGTAAATGCTAATGTGCATCGGGGTGTTCATTTCCTTTCTCAACAGGCAACTGAATTACATGAGGCAAGTAGAGAGACGGTTCGTCGTTTTATTAATGCAAGGTCGACAAATGAAATTATCTTTACTCGTGGTACGACTGAAAGCATAAATTTGTTGGTATCTTGCTTTGGCGAAGCAATGCTCCAACCGGGAGATGAAGTCATTGTTTCTGTAATGGAGCACCATAGCAATATTGTGCCATGGCAATTACTTGCTTCTCGGAAAGGAATAAAAATAAAAGTTATTCCAATGAACGATAAGGGAGAACTTTTATTGGATCAGTATGAGGCTTTATTTACCGATAAAACCAAAATAGTGAGTGTTGTTCATGTTTCGAATGTGTTGGGGACAATTAACCCGATAAAGAAAATGATTTCTGTTGCTCATTCTCATGGCGTACCTTTTCTTGTAGATGCTGCTCAGTCCATACCCCATATGGCTGTTGATGTACAAGAGCTTGACGCTGATTTTCTTGTCTTCTCTGCTCATAAGGTTTATGGTCCTACAGGTGTAGGCGTACTATATGGGAAGGAAAAATGGTTAGAGAAACTACCTCCTTACCAAGGGGGAGGTGAGATGATTCAACACGTTTCTTTTGAAAAGACAACTTTCAATGAGCTCCCTTTTAAATTTGAAGCTGGTACGCCTGACTATATTGGTACAACCGGTTTGGCCAAGGCTTTGGATTATGTCTCTCTTATAGGTATGGAAGCAATCTCTAATTATGAGGACAAGCTTACCAAATATGCTTTGGAAGCGTTCAGGAGCATTCCTGACATGCGAATTTTTGGTGAGAGTGAAAAGAGGGGCAGTGTGATATCTTTTTTAGTCGGTGATATTCATCATTTCGATATGGGTACATTACTAGATCGTTTGGGTATTGCAGTTCGTACGGGACATCATTGTGCCCAGCCGTTGATGCAACGTTTGGGTATAGAAGGTACAGTTCGCGCTTCATTTGGCTTATATAATACAGTGGAAGAAGTAGATGCTCTTGTGGCCGGGATCAATAGGGTTCGGTTGATGTTTTAATATGATTTTTTAATTGCATCTATAAATATTTCCTCTATGCTTTGCAATTTTTCTTTGATTGTATGCGTCTAATCTAAGTATAAATAAAACAAAGAATTATGCTAGTAACAACGACTTCTGTAATTGAAGGCGGACATATTGTTCGTTATTTTGGAATAGTTTCGGGTGAAACGATTATTGGTGCGAATGTTTTTCGCGATTTTTTCGCAAGCATACGTGATGTTGTAGGTGGTCGTAGCGGCTCCTATGAAGAGGTTTTGCGTGAAGCCAAAGATACTGCTTTGCGCGAAATGCAAGAGCAGGCTCTTGCGCTCGGTGCGAATGCTGTAATTGGTGTAGATTTAGATTATGAGACAGTTGGTGGAAGTGGCAGCATGCTCATGGTTACGGCATGCGGTACGGCTGTCCTGTTAGAATAACATTTATCTCTCGGATATTTAGAATCCTCAATACATTTATGTACATTTGCTTAACGTATTGAGGATTTTTGTATGCTATTACCATATTTGAATGAAGATTTAGTGGAGGCCGGTTGTGATGAAGCTGGTCGTGGATGTTTGGCTGGGTCTGTATATGCCGCAGCTGTAATTTTGCCAAAGGATTTTAAAAATGAATTATTGAATGATTCAAAGCAACTCACCGAACACCAACGGTATATGCTCCGTGAGGTTATTGAGCGGGAAGCTTTAGCATGGGCTGTAGGAATTTGTACTCCTAAAGAAATAGATGAGATCAATATATTGAATGCTTCTTTTCTTGCGATGCATCGGGCTTTAGATCAGCTTAATATTTGTCCACAGCAATTGCTTATTGATGGAAATCGGTTTAAACAATACCAAAATATTCCCCACCATACTATCGTCAAAGGAGATGGGAAGTATGCATCAATTGCAGCGGCTTCCATTCTTGCCAAAACATATAGAGATGATTATATGAATCAACTTCATTTGGAATACCCCGGCTATGATTGGGATCATAATAAGGGGTATCCAACAAAAAAGCATCGCGCTGCCATTGCTGAAGTTGGAACGACTCCTTATCACCGTATGTCCTACAATCTTCTTGGAGATGCTCAGTTGACACTGGATTTTTAATAATATCGAGTTTCTATTGCTCCGTATTAATTAAAACCATTTAATTTTTCTGAACCATATAAATGTGATGGTCGAGAGAAAGATAGACAATAATATAATTATTGCAAATGCATGTGGAAAAGTTCCAATTTGGAGATCCACATTCATCCCATAGAAGCTGGCAATTAATGTCGGTATCATTAGTGTAATAGAGAGGCTGGCCATGCGTTTCATGATGGCATTCACATTATTCGAAATGATAGAAGCAAATGCGTCCATAGTGCTTGTTAGAGTGTCATTATAGATATTTACTGTGCTGTGGGCTTGTTTTAACTCGATGATCACATCCTCTAGCAATCCAATATTTAGAAAGCTTGTATCTTGAAATATGTTTTTTAGTCGACCAATCATAACTTCATTACCTCGTATGGAAGTACTGAAATATACAAGTGTCTTTTGTAGTTTCATTAATCGTAACAAATCCTCGTTTCGAATGCTCTTTTCGAGTTTTTCTTCTGCTATAGCAACTTCATTATTGATCTGCTTTAAATATATTAAGAACCAATAAGCCGAAGAATAGATAATGCGTAATATTAAGTCAAGTTTGTTATTGATAATAATATTCTTTCTACGAATATGTTCTATGAAGTTTGAGATCATTTCTGTGTGATGATAGCATACCGAAATGGTAACATCATCTTTCGTTATAATACCAATCGGGACGGTAATAAATGGGACTCCCTTCTGATTGCTTTGCATAGGGATGCGCAAAATAGTGAGGCGCCATTTTCCTTCTGCTTCCGTTCTTGGTCTTTCGTCGGCATCCGCAATGTCTTCAAAAAATTCTTCAGGAACATTTAAATCCTGTGTGAGAAATTTAAAGTCATCTTCGTTAGGGCATTCTACATTGACCCAACAGTTGGGAGTCCATTCCGGTTTTTCTATAAAACCGGCTTCACTGCATAAATATGTTCTCATTGCCGACCTGTTTTTATATCTAATTACTTATTTTTTTCATTCAATTGAGAATTTATCTGGAAAGTGTTTTCATATTATATTCTATTAGGGGATAATTCAATCTTTTGAAATGAGGAATCTTAGCATCGCAAAAATACATAAATCATTGATCTGCGTATGCTTTAATTGCTCTTTTTTGTACCTTTGCACCCGGAAAAACGAAATAGATCAGCGAGTTTTATCCTTTTGATCCAGTAAAGATTGTTTTAATAACCATATACATATGAGTAAGAAAGCCCTTTTAATGATTCTTGATGGTTGGGGAATAGGCGACCATAAGAAAGATGATGTGATTTTTAATACTCCCACGCCTTATTGGGATTATTTGTTAGCAACCTACCCACATTCCGAATTGCAGGCCAGTGGTGAAAATGTTGGTTTACCCGATGGGCAAATGGGTAATTCCGAAGTAGGACACTTGAATATAGGTGCAGGGCGTGTTGTCTATCAAGACTTGGTCAAAATTAATCGTGCATGTGCTGATAATAGTATATTAAGTAATCCAGGAATTATTGCTGCTTTTACTTATGCTAAGTCAAATGGGAAGAGTATCCATTTAATGGGATTGACTTCGAATGGCGGTGTACATAGCTCTTTAGATCATTTGTATAAGTTATGTGATATCTCTAAAGAGCATGGTATTGAAAATACATTCATTCATTGTTTCATGGATGGACGTGATACCGATCCTAAGAGTGGTAAAGGCTTTATAGAACAACTTTCGGCTCATTGTGCGAAATCAGCGGGCAAGGTAGCTTCTATTATTGGGCGTTACTATGCGATGGATCGCGATAAACGTTGGGAACGTGTAAAAGAAGCCTATGATCTCTTAGTTAATGGGACAGGAAAGAAAGCTTCCGACATGGTTCAAGCAATGCAAGATTCTTATGATGAAGGTGTGACGGATGAGTTCGTAAAACCTATTGTTAATGGAGCATTTGATGCCACTATTAAAGAGGGTGATGTTGTGATCTTCTTCAACTATCGTAATGATCGTGCTAAAGAATTAACAGTCGTTTTAACACAGCATGATATTCCTGAAGCTGGTATGCATACAATTCCGGGACTGCAATTTTATTGCATGACACCTTATGATGCTTCATTTGAAGGAGTACACATCTTATTCGATAAAGAGAATGTGAGCAATACACTTGGCGAATATATATCATCTAAGGGGTTGAGCCAGTTGCATATTGCAGAGACTGAGAAATATGCTCATGTGACGTTCTTCTTTAATGGAGGACGGGAGACTCCATACACAAACGAAGAGCGTATCTTGGTGCCTTCTCCAAAGGTTTCGACATATGATTTGAAGCCCGAAATGAGTGCATATGAAGTAAAAGATAAACTCGTAGAGGCAATTAATCAGAATAAATATGATTTTATTGTCGTTAATTATGCTAATGGAGATATGGTAGGGCATACCGGAATCTATGGTGCAATTGAAAAAGCAGTAACTGCTGTTGATAATTGTATGAAAGAGACCGTTGAAGCGGCAAAAGCTCAAGATTACGAGGTTATTATTATAGCTGATCATGGTAATGCTGATCGGGCGTTAAACGAAGATGGAACGCCCAATACGGCCCATTCACTTAATCCAGTTCCTTGTGTGTATGTTACAACGAATAAGGATGCCAAGGTTGAAGATGGTCGTTTGGCAGATGTTGCCCCTACAATTTTAAAGATTATGGGATTGGCTCTTCCTGCGGAAATGAATGGTAGTGTTCTTATTTCTTAAGATATCGAGAGTATCCTCTGGACAATGTTTGGTTTTGTGGTAGTTCTTAATATTATAACTACTAACGTGCTTTGATTGTTTAGNGNTGAAATTCTAAAGGCTCGTTACAGGTATCCCTTGCAACGAGTCTTTTTTCTTATATGGTTAAGCTTTAAAAATAATCGTATAACTTTGCAGATGAAAAAATAACAAATATGATACAAGTTGGTGATGTTGTGGTAAGTTGGGATGTGCTTCGTGAGAAATTCATATGTGATTTGGAAGCATGTAAGGGGCAATGCTGTATTGAAGGTGATGCAGGTGCACCAGTTGAGCTCGACGAAATTGAAAAATTGGAGGAAGTGTTACCAGTGATTTGGGATGATCTATCTCCACAAGCTCGAGAAATAATAGAAAAGCAAGGTGTGGTTTACACCGATATTGAAGGGGATTTGGTGACCTCAATCGTCAATAATAAGGACTGTGTGTTCACTTGCTATGATGAAAAAGGGTGTTGCTATTGTGCTATTGAGAAGGCTTATCGTTCAGGAAAAACGAATTTTTACAAGCCTGTATCTTGCCATCTTTATCCTATTAGAGTGGGCAATTATGGCGTCTACAAAGCTGTCAATTATAATCGTTGGGATATTTGCAAAGCAGCTATATTGTTAGGACAGCGGGAAAATATGCCCGTATTTCGTTTTTTAAAAGAGCCTCTAGTCAGGAAGTTTGGTGTAGAATGGTATGACGAACTTGAACTAGTTGTGAATGAACTGAAGCAGCAGAATCTACTCTAAGTACTATACTATTTTCTTTTCTGTGATTTTATTCTATTGCTTCAATATTATAAGCCTTTGTCGTGAATAGTTTGATATGTGTGGTGACACTATGCATAGATTCATAGATAAGTTTGCTTGCCTTTCATTGAAGAGAAAGCTTCTGTGATAACATCTTTTTTCATTTCATTAACAAGTGTTGTAATGAGTCATTACATCTATTGTTATGCTGGCTAAGAATTAGTCATGTATTGTTTTCGATTATATTTTAAGAATTTGATAAAAAGAAAAGCATCGAACTAATAAATTAAGTCCGATGCTTTTGTTGTAAGATGTGAGTTAATAATTATAATTCCCCTATGCGTCTATATTTGCATAAGTGGCGTTCTTTTCTATAAAATCACGGCGTGGCCCAACATCTTCTCCCATTAACATGGAGAAAATATAATCAGCTTCTGCTGCATTTTCAATGCTTACTTGTTTGAGCATACGGTTTTCCGGATTCATAGTCGTCTCCCATAATTGCTCGGGATTCATTTCTCCCAAACCTTTGTAACGCTGTGTATGGATTGCATTCTCAGAGCCTCCGCCGTATGTGTCAATGAATTTCTGACGTTGTTGTTCGGTCCAGCAGTACTCTTCCGTCTTACCCTTTTTGCAAAGATAGAGTGGGGGAGTTGCAATATATAGATAACCGTTCTGAATAATCTGTGGAATATAGCGGAAGAAAAAAGTCATGATAAGAGTGTCGATNTGAGAACCATCGACATCGGCATCGGTCATAATAATAACTTTCTTATATCGTAACTTATCTATGTTAGCTTCTTTTGAGTCTTCTGTTTCCACTCCAAAACGAACTCCTAACGCTTGAATGATGTTGTTTACTTCATCGCTTTCGAATGCTTTATGCCACATAGCTTTTTCTACATTCAATATCTTACCTCTTAAAGGTAAAATAGCCTGAAACTTACGGTCGCGACCTTGTTTGGCAGAACCACCTGCAGAGTCTCCCTCGACAAGAAATAATTCACATTCATCAGCATCTTTACTGGAACAGTCAGCCAATTTACCAGGCATTCCACCACCTGACATTGGTGACTTACGCTGTACTGACTCACGCGCTTTACGCGCAGCGACGCGTGCTTGTGCGGCAAGTATTACTTTGTCAACGATGAGTTTGGACTCTTTAGGGTGCTCTTCCAAGTAGTAGCTTAAAGCTTCACCTACTGCTTGGTCAACCGCTCCCATTACTTCATTATTTCCAAGTTTGGTTTTAGTCTGGCCTTCGAATTGGGGTTCGGCAACTTTGATGGAAATAACGGCAGTTAGTCCTTCGCGGAAGTCATCTCCTGCGATTTCGACTTTAGCTTTTTCCAACATCTTGTTATCTTCCGCATATTTTTTCAAAGTACGAGTCAGAGCCCGTCTAAATCCGGCTAAGTGCGTACCCCCTTCTATGGTATTAATGTTGTTTACGTACGAGTGAATATTTTCATTATATGAAGTGTTGTACATAATAGCGACTTCTACCGGAGTGCCTTGCTTCTCTGTGTTGATGTAAATAACATCATTCATCAAATGTTCACGTGATGAATCTACAAAACGAACAAACTCTTTTAATCCTTCTTCCGAATAGAATATTTCTTGTTTGTAATTGCCTTCTTCATCTTTTTCCCGTAGATCTGTTAGCGATATTTTTATACCTGCATTAAGATATGCAAGCTCACGCATGCGGGTTGCGAGAATCTCATATTTATAGACTATTTCCGTAAAAATACTTGTATCGGGCCAAAATTGTTGTTTCGTACCGTTAATGTCTGTTGTCCCAACTTCTTTTACAGAGTATAAAGGATGTCCACATTCGTATTCTTGTTGGTATATTCTCCCGTTTCGGAATACTTGAGTAGTCATATGAGTAGATAAGGCGTTTACGCAAGAAACACCTACGCCGTGCAAACCGCCGGATACTTTATATGAGCCTTTATCAAACTTTCCTCCGGCATGCAATACAGTCATTACGACTTCTAGAGCCGATTTCTTTTCCTTTTCATGGAAATCAACAGGAATACCTCGGCCGTTATCTTGTACAGTAATAGAGTTGTCTTCATTTATTGTAACTTCAATATGGTCACAATAACCTGCAAGGGCTTCATCAATGGAGTTATCTACAACCTCGTAAACCAAATGGTGAAGTCCTTTGACACTAATGTCTCCAATATACATTGCCGGGCGCTTTCTAACCGCTTCTAATCCTTCTAATACTTGGATGTTCTCGGCAGAATAGTTCCCGTTGTTGGAGTTAATCTGTTCTTCAGTCATAATTTAAATTTCTTATTTAAATAACAGAGCAAATATAGTGAAAATCCACGAGATGGAAGCTTTAACGTATTGTTATTTTTGTCTCTGTAGCTTTTGATTTCTGTCAAAAATGGAAAGAGATAAGGTAAACCAAAAAAGGTCAGACTAAAAAGCCTGACCTCTCAAATATATCTCTTGTGTTTGATTAATTAAAATCCTTTATGCCAATTTGTTTACATAAAGAGCCAACTTGGATTTTAAGTTGTTCGCTTTGTTTTTGTGGATTACGTTGGTTTTAGCCAATTTATCCAATATCTTGGTTACACTAGGGTACAAAGCAATAGCTTCAGCTTTCTCTGTAGTAGCGCGAAGTTTTCTAACAGCGTTTCTCATGGTTTTTCCATAATATCTGTTATGAAGTCTTNTNNTTTCNNCTTGTCTNATTCTNTTNANTGATGATTTGTGATTTGCCATCTCGACTAATCTTTTTTAGTTCGTTTTTAAATTGTAGCCCGTGGGGGAATCGAACCCCCCTTTCAAGAATGAAAATCTTGCGTCCTAACCGATAGACGAACGGGCCATCCTTATATTTCGCATTTCTGCTTTCGCAAACACATAGCTTTCTTGTTTGCGGATGCAAATGTAGGGACTATTTTTGAATTGACAAAATATTCGTAGTAAAAAAATATCAAGCGGCTTATCCCTACTACAAAAGTCCACTTCTTGCTCTTTGATAATCAGATGGATAAGATTCCATTTTTTGGGAAAAGAAATTTGCTTTTTACTTTGAAAAACAGCGATTCTTCGGTCTTCTTTCTTCTTTGGATAGATTTTGCGTTAGTTTCTTTTCTGTTTTTTATTATTTGGATGCAAATTTGGCAATTATCATGTACATTTGTTGGCATATTGTTAGTTCTAATGAAGGATTTATGTTACAAAAAACGGCTGGAATTGTACTGCACACCTTAAAGTACAGCGATACATCTATTATAGCTCATGTTTACACTGAAGTTGCAGGACGAGTATCCTTTATTGTTCCTTTGCCTCGCTCCCGTAAGACTGTAGTGAAGTCTGTACTATTCCAACCCTTAGCGTTAGTGGAACTGGAAGCAGACTTTCGTCATCATGCCGGTTTCTATAAAGTGAAGGAGGCAAAATCATTTTATCCTTTTACATCCATACCATACAATCCATATAAATCTGCAATAGCCTTATTCCTTTCGGAGTTCCTTTATCGGGCTGTACGTGAAGAAACCGAGAATCAACTATTGTTTGATTATTTGAGATATTCCATTGTTTGGCTGGATGAATGCCAGCATGAATTTGCGAATTTTCATTTAGTTTTTTTGATGCGTATTTCCCGCTTTTTAGGTTGCTTCCCTAATCTACAGGATTATCGTGAAGGTTGCTATTTTGATTTGACGAATGCTTGTTTTACCTCTATTCGTCCTCAATTGCACTCATTTTATATTTTGCCCGATGAAGCATCTAAGCTTATTAGCCTGATGCGCATGAATTATGAAACAATGCATCATTTTCAGATGAATCGATCTGAGCGTGCCCGTTGCTTAGTTGTTATGAATGAGTACTACAGAGTCCACTTGCCGGATTTCCCGATATTGAAGTCTTTAGACGTTCTGAAAGAACTCTTTGATTAATATTAGGTTGAATGTGATTAGCGATGTAGTAATGGATACTTATTGTTAAAGCGATAGCCAACTCCCAGCATAAGATAGTTTGGAGTTTTACAATCTTTTAGATTGTATCCAATATGGAGATATGTGTCTCGAGTCATCTTGATTTTGAGTGCTAATATTTGATATGTGCCTTTCATATCACCGCGTCCATGAATCATATTTGTTCCTATGCCAGCGCCTACGGTAAAGTATGGCATTACATACTCTGCACGTGCAGAAATGCCTAAAGCAATTTGTCTGTTAAATTTAGGGTTGAAAAATTCTGGTGATGTGCCTTCAATATAATCTTCGGTATATACATTTGCGCTACCATCGTAGACCCCATCCAATGATGCTCCGACACGGTATTTATACCCGAGGTTATACATTGGAGCAAAGTTGAACCCTAGAACAGTATAGGCGTTTGGTGAGGCTATTTGGCTATCACCTAAATAGACCCCTTTTCGCCGCCAAGCTCCAAACATGGTCAGATCGTAGCTGATATGGCGAGGAAACTGAGGTATGGGGTTTGCGTAAGTGGGGATATTCTGGGTATTTTGGTTTCTATTAAAATTGTATATCAGTCCTATTTTAAGGTCACTGCTGTTAAGACCTGCATTGGGAAACTTTGTATTTCCATTTGAGAAATGGCTGAATGTAATTCCAGAAACTAAGTCGAGTTTGTGAGAGAGTTTCCAATTAAGGTAAAAGTTTATATTAAGATATGCATTAACTTCTGAACCTATAATCTTATTAAAATGGTTGTATTGAAAGTTATATGGGTGCCATCCCGATGAGATACCGAAGTTCCATTCATAATTGACTGAGAGTGGTGATGACAATTGAGCAATACGGGCTCCCTGAAATAGATAGAATGCAGTAGGAGATCCAAGCTCTTCTTTATTTCCAAAATCATATCGAGCTATTCCTATCCCTTGGTATGCTCCGTTATATATACGTTCTTCACAATTGCCAGGACGTAGCTTAAAAGCATACTTTAAATGTATCGACGAAGTATTTCTAATGTAATTATGGTTTTCATTTTCTCTTTTCAGAAAGGAGTTTGTTGGGAAAATATAGCCGCCTCGTGCTTCAATCTCGAAGAAGTGGATATAATATTTTGAGAAGCATGTCGTATCCGGTTCAATATTCATTGAACTATTACTCATTTCCTCTTGAGCGTGTATTTGGTTAGCATGAAAAGAAAGTGTTAGTCCGCTAAGAGTTATTATTTTTAATGTTCTCAGCAATCTCTTTGCCATATGTCGTGTTGGTTCTGTATAACTATCAAGGCCTTTATTATTTCATTTGGAAAGTTGCTATGGCAAATATAATAATAGTCGTTGGAAATCAATCCTAAGAATAGAGATTAATGTGGAAAAATGTATATAAAAAATCACCACTTATATAAAAGTGATGATTTTCTTTATATATTGATTTTTCTGATCTTATCCAAGCAGTTCTTTTACTTTGGCAGATATAACACGTCCTTCAGCAAGACCGGATAACTTTTTTGTAGCCACTCCCATTACTTTACCCATGTCTTTAGCCCCATCAGCTCCTACTTCTTCAATAATGGCTTTCAATGCTTTGACAAGTTCTTCTTCGGTCATTTGCTTAGGAAGATAGACTTCGATAATCTTCACTTGTGCCAACTCTTCATCGGCTAAATCCTGACGCTCTTGTTGTATATATATTTCTGCAGCATCTTTCCCCTGCTTAACCAACTTCTGCATGATCTTCAATGCATCAGCATCTGTGAGAATATCATTTGCTCCAGGAGCCGTTTTAGCTTCTAAAAATACTTTCTTTATATTTCTTAATGTTTCAAGAGCCACTTTATCTTTGGCTTTCATTGCGCTTTTAATGTCTTCGCTGACTCTATCAAATAAATCCATAAGACTATACTATTTTATTATTATTATTATTTTTTCTTTATATGCGAGACTAGAATCTTTCGAATTTTATTTATTGGATCTGAAATAAATCCATCTATCATTTCACTTCATTAGAAAGTAATAATACCTCCGGGGTCTTCGCTCTTTTCAGCCTCTTCTGTCGCTAATTGTTCTTCGGCTGCAGCTTTAGCTTTAATGCTGCTTAAAGTGCTCTTATCACGCAAATAAGTGGGAGAGTCTTCTACCATGGCAATGATATCTGCATTATCCAAATCTTCCGGATTGAAGATATAGATATGTCTGCGTTTCCGAATATTTTTTGTTCCAATGCCACTTGCACTCTCTCCGTATGCTTTGCGAATACGCTCTTTATTCTTTTCTTTTTCTTCTTCCAAAAGCAATTGTCGCTCTTCTTCTTCCTGACTGCGTTTTTCGAGTACACTATCCATTCCGGGCACGTCTTCTACTCCAAATCCGGTGGCGAGAACAGTAATTTTCACTTTACTTTCTAGTGCATTATCTACGGCAACACCCCAAATAACTTCTACCCCTTCACGGAACTTACTCATAAACTCATGTATTTCATTCATTTCTTCCATCATAAGTTCTGATGTTTCGCAGAATGAGACGTTGAGCATTACTTTTTTAGCGTTGAAGATGTCGTTATTATTTAGCAACGGTGAATGAAGAGCATCATCAATGGCCTTAGTTACACGACTTTCTCCTTCGCCAAATCCTGTACTCATGATTGCTACTCCTCCGTCTTTAAGGATAGTCTTCACATCAGCGAAATCCAGGTTGACCGTCCCTCTCATGGTGATGATCTCGGCTATACTTTTTGCTGCAATAGATAGCGTGTCATCGGCTTTACCAAAAGCATTCATGAAAGTAAGATCGGAGTATATTTCACGTAGACGTTCGTTATTAATAACCAATAATGCGTCAACATGTTGTGCTATGCGTTCTACTCCATCAAGAGCTTGAATGATTTTCTTTTCTCCTTCGAAAATGAAAGGAATAGTCACAATGCCCACCGTTAAAATATCCATTTCTTTGGCAATGCGAGCTATTACCGGAGCTGCTCCGGTGCCTGTACCACCTCCCATACCAGCGGTGATAAAAACCATTTTTGTACCGTCATTCAAGAGAGCTCTGATATCATCATTGCTCTCTTCGGCAGCTTCGCAGGCCCTCTCCGGGCGATTTCCGGCACCAAGTCCTTCTGTAATGGAACGCCCCAACTGTAGTTTTACTGGGACAGGAGATTCTTTTAACGCTTGATTGTCCGTATTGCAAAGTACGAATGTCACGTCGTGTATACCTTCCCGATACATGTGGTTTACGGCATTACCACCACCTCCACCAACACCAATTACTTTAATGATCTTAGGGGAATCGGTTGGGAAATCGAATTGTACTATATCGTCCATAGTTCCTATTTAATTGAGTTTATTGCATATCATCATCTGAAAAAATCTCATTGGAAATCTTGTTGAAAGTCTTCTCAAACCAACCGGGACCTTCCTTCTTTTTCTTTTTTTTCTCTTCTTTCTCTCTTCTTTCTTTTTCTTTACGTTCCAGTTCTTTACGCTCTTTTTCTTCTTTTTCACGTTGCAGCTTTGCAGCCCTTGCTGCTGCTTCNTGTTCTTTCAGCGCTTCATCATCATTGAAAATATCGACCGTTTTAGAGTAAGTCAGTACTTCAATGGATTCTGGTTGTGTCACGGATTTAGTCTCTAGTAGACAGCAATTTTCATTCCCCGCAGCAAGTAATCCCAGCAATGAGTTTTCCATACCATCTTTTTTTAGAAAATCGCTAAAACCATATACCGTATTCCGTACAAATTTCACAGTTTTGACTTTTTCTATTTTTGTGCGTTTGCGGAAAGCATCCTCTAAATTTTTGAGATTAGATCCTCCACCCGTAAGAACAACTCCCGAAAGTAATTTGTCATCGTATCCGGAGAGTTGAAGCTGATTCCATACATTGGCTAATATCTCTTCAGCGCGCGCATCAATAATATTATTTAAGTCACTTAAATCAATTGATCTTCCATCTTCTAATTCGCAAACCGGAGAGGCATCTTCACTGTCACCCTCATATAGTAGGTCGCCAAATTTCAATTTAATTTGTTCTGCTTCTGTTTCCTCAATCTGTAAAGATGTGATATCGTGGGTAATATTGCTGCCGCCCAATGGGATTACATTTAAATAGCGGAGTATATTATTTTTATATATCGAAATGGTGGTTGTATCCGCACCAAGATCTATTAAAGCACATCCTGAACGCATTTCGGTCTCGGTCAGTACGGCATTCGCCAAAGTGATCGGAGCTATAAACAAATCGGCTATTTCGATTTTAGCTTGTTCAAAGCTGTGTTCCAGATTTTTTTTGAGGGACGAGCGTGCAACAATATTTAAAAAGTGTCCGGTAATACTTTTGCCTGCAACTCCTACCGGGTCAAAATACATATTGTTATCTATTTTGAACTCTTGCGGTGCTACATCCAGTATATTCATATCCATCAGTGGAACATCTAGATTTTCATCACAAATTTCATCAATGAGCTCTTGTGATATAATATTTTCCTCTTTAAGTTCCCTGCTGACTGCATTCTTTACGGTTCTTAATGATTGTCCGCCTATGCCCACATATACTTTTGCAATAGAGTTATCCAGTTGCCCTTCCAATTTATTGATGATGGAAGTTAATGCCTGTGCTGTTTTATCTATGTTGTAAATGACTCCTTTGCGGATGAAGGAGGCAGCATTTTCACGCGCACAAGCCAAAACTTGAATGCTTCCATCACTGTTCTTCTTTCCTGCAATGCCGGAAATCTTGGAAGAACTCAGTTCAATAGCCGCGATAAAATCTGTTGTTGCCATATCTGATTCAATTTATTAAATTCAAAAAATAGATTCAATATCAATGCTCGTTTACCGGTTTTAATGCCGTTACAGAATCTTGTTTAACCGGTTGTTTATCTTCTTTTTCTTCTCCGGGTTTAGTACAGATAATCTGATTGTTAAATTCCACATTGATTACTGAATATTTATTCCATCCCACTAAGTTCAATCCCTTTTCATAAAAGGTTTTTATACGCTCTAACTTAGATTCAAAATCGTCAATTTTTCCGAGGTAAATAATGTGGTCACCTACTCGGGGAACCAGCTCTATATTTTTATCCGGTAATACATTGATTTGCTCTATTTGGGCATCCCAAAAGGGATTCTGTTGCAAAAATACACCAAACTTATATAAAATCCTCATTGCATAAGACTTTTCTACATTGCCGGTGACTATTGCAAGATGTGCAACACATTTTGCATCAGGGGGCATGATTGTTCCTTTGTTGTCCAAGTAATAATCTGAACCGTCAGCACTCATAATCCTTAAGACAGGAATACGTTGGCTCACCTCTATAAAGACTTTTCCACTTGGGACTTTATAACATTCTACGTGGTCTATAAGTGGATGTTTCCTTAACTCTTGTTCCAAAGCTTTGCAATGCACTTGTTCTATAGGCTTTCCTATTGGATTAAGACCTTTTTTATCTAATAATTCGGTAACTTCCTTCTTATTGATAAAACCAACATTAACAGTGTCTTTTATGATCAATTCTATGTCGTGACAAACCAGACCTGCAGGTTTTCGGTTAAGTCCTGTTACGGCAATCACCAGATAAACGATAATCAGTAACAGAATGATGGACAACAGAATTCTTCTCAGCATGTAATATATTTAATTTTATATGTTATTTAAATAACTTTTTAGCAACTGCTTTTTTCCAGGAGTAACTTTGTGATTTCCGATACGTAGTTATCTATATCACCTGCACCTAAGGTGATAAGAACATCTATATCTTTTTGCAAAAGCAAATTTAGTATATCTTCCTTCTTACACATACTCTTTTCTATACCAGGTCGAAGATTATCATAAATAAGTCTGCTGGTCACTCCTGGAATAGGGACTTCACGAGCTGGGTAGATATCTACAAGTATCACTTCGTCAACTAGGGAAAGGCTGTCGGCGAATTCTTTATAAAAATCGCGTGTACGTGTATACAGATGAGGCTGGAAAATTGCTGTTATTTTTCTGTTTTGATATAATTCACGTATTGATTGTACACTCTGTTTTATCTCTGCGGGGTGATGAGCGTAATCACTTAGGAAGACAACTTTCTCATTTTTTATTTTAAAATCGAAACGACGATCAACTCCATGAAAGCTGCTCATTCCCAATTTAATCTCCTCATCGGTTGCTCCATTTAAATGTGCAAGAGCCATAGCTGCAATCCCATTCTCAATATTTATACTGACAGGTACGCCCAATTGAATATTATTAATGCGAGTGTCGGGGGCAATGAAATCAATGTAAATTTCTCCGTCTCCAATTCGAATGTTTTCAGCATGAAAGTCACCTTCTGTGCGGGAGTAAGTATAGATATTAACCCCTGCTTGTGTTGCCGGTTCCAACTCTAATCCTTTATGTATGATAAGTGCACCGCCGGGTTGAATAAGACTGGTGTAGTGACGGAAGCTCTCTAAATAAGCCTCTTTTGTACCATAAATATCGAGATGATCGGGATCTGTTGCCGTAATCACGCTCATGTAAGGTGATAACCAATGGAAGGAACGGTCAAATTCATCAGCCTCTATAACGGTATATGGGCTCGATTTTGATAAAAGGAGATTGGTTCCGTAATTCTTTGATATACCTCCTAAAAAAGCTGTGCATCCCACATGCGATTGATGAAGGAGGTGTGCAGCCATTGTGCTGGTTGTTGTTTTTCCATGAGTTCCGGCTACACATAAAGCTTTACTACTGTGTGTGATAATTCCTAAAACTTGTGCACGCTTTTGTATTTCAAATCCATTTTCACGAAAATAAACGAGTTCAGCATGATCGTGAGGAACGGCAGGAGTATAGACTATTAATGTTGTTTCGGCTATTTTGCAACTTTCCGGTATAAGTGCTACATCTTCTTCAAAATGTATTTGCGCACCTTCTACGATCAAATGTTCGGTCAAATCGCTTGGGGTACGATCGTAGCCAGCTACAATTTTTCCTTTTGATAGGAAATAGCGGATTAAAGCACTCATTCCTATGCCTCCGGCGCCAACAAAGTAAACTGATTTTATATTCTCTATATTCATTGCTCTATGTTATATTATATCTGCCTTTCAATTTATAAACACCTTCAGAAAAATGCTAATCTTCCAAATGACAGTTTTAGTCTTTAATTAATTTCAATACTTCTTTTGCTATAATGCTTGCCGAATCGGGTAATGCTAATTTATAGATATTTTCACTTAGTTCTTGCAACTTGTTTTTATCTACTACTGTTTGCAATGCTTCGGGAATTAATTTTTCCATCGCTTCGGAGTCTTTTACGTAAATAGCTGCATTCTTATTTACAAGAGCTAACGCATTTTTTGTTTGGTGATCTTCTGCAACATTTGGGGAGGGTACCAATATAACGGGCTTCTTTAATAAGCAAAATTCTGAAATAGAACCTGCGCCAGCACGTGAAATCACCAAATCCGCTACAGCATAAGCCCCTGCCATATCTTTTATGAAATCAGTGACATATAAATTAGGAATTGCTTTTGTGCTCGAGCCCCGCATTATTTCACCGGTCACTTCCGCTATTGCATCTCTAACCTGTTGGATATAAATTTTCCCGGTTTGCCAAATAAATTGTATCTCTTGATGAACTTTTATAGTCTCTAAGGCACCGATTAGGGTTTGGTTGATAGTACGTGCTCCAAGACTCCCTCCAAGTATTAGTATAGTTCTCTTTTCAGAACTAAAATTAAAAGTCTGCAAAAGCTCTTCACGATTCAATACCGTATTTAATAGATTCTGGCGGACTGGGTTTCCAGTCATGATGATCTTATCTTCCGGGAAGAATTTATTCATACCTTCGTATGCAACACATATCTTACTGGCTTTCTGTGCTAATAACTTATTTGTAACCCCGGCGTATGAATTTTGTTCTTGAATTAATGTTGGAACTCCCATCATTCCAGCCGTTTTTAGAGTCGGGCCACTAGCATAACCCCCAACTCCGACTGCAACTTGCGGTTTAAATTCTTTAATAATACTTCGCGCTTTCCACTGGCTACGTATCAGCTTTATTAGCACGGCGATATTTTTCAATAAATGCTTCCGATCAAATCCCGCTATTGGTAAGCCTATTATTTTGTATCCGGCATCCGGCACACGTTGCATTTCCATTCTTCCTTCAGCCCCTACAAAGAGAATATCCGCATCCGGGCGTAACTCTTTTATTGCATTTGCTATTGATACAGCCGGAAATATATGCCCGCCTGTACCTCCTCCGCTTATAATAATGCGAGGCTTACTGTTCTTTGTTTCCATTGTTCTCACTTCCTAGTTTTGCAGTTTTCTGCTTTATCTATTATTGCATTACCTTTATTGACTTTGCTATTCAAATTCAGCATCACTATTGAGAGCTTTAGATGTTGGTTCTATCGCTGTCTGAGCATCACTTAGCCCACCGTCCGCATCGTTAATTTCCAATTGAATTTGGTCGTCATGCGCTTTTTGCTCTTCAAGTTTGGCCGTGTAACGGCTTACACTTAAAATCATGCCGATGTAGGCACAATTGATTAATGTTGAAGTACCTCCTTTACTGATGAGTGGAAGGGGTTGCCCTGTTACCGGAGCAAGTCCTACGGCAACCATCATGTTAAAAACAGCCTGTGATACAAGAAGTAGTGCTATGCCAATAATGAGAAATGCAGGGAACGTTCGTTCGCATTTTTTTGCAATTCTTCCCACCCTGATTAGCAAGCATATATAAAGGAATACCACGACGGCCCCTCCGGCTAGTCCTAATTCTTCGATAATAATCGCAAATATGAAATCTGAAAAAGCTTGGCTTAAAAAATCTCGTTGCACAGAGTTACCAGGTCCTTTTCCCACAACATTACTCGTCGCTACAGCGATACGGGCATGAGCTATTTGAGCATCTTTGTCGATGTCAAATTTTGCAGCTGGGACTTCCTTGTCGTCAGTAAATTTTTCGATACGTGAACGCCATGTGTCGAAACGATGTAGGAAGGGTAGGTCACTATTTTTAGTCAAAACAAGAAACATGACACCTAAAACCAATATGCCAGCGAGCCCTCCGGCTAGCGTCAGAAGCTTCTTCATGGAGACTCTTCCGATAAACATCATCAGGTAAACCACTCCGAATAATAAAGCAGCAGTGGAAAGATTTTCTGGAGCTATCAGTACGCATATTAAAGCAGTGATAATCATAATGCGTTTGAAAGCCCTCGGACTTGCTCCATCTTCGTCTTGACCTTTAGAAAGAATAAATGCAGTCACAATTATAACTGCCATCTTGGCTATTTCCGAAGGTTGAAATTGAATTCCCATAAAAGTCATCCAACGGGCGGCACCGTTTACTCGTTCCATTAACATTACCAATCCAAGTAATACTGCTGAAATGGGAAGCAAGAAAACGGGGAAAACTTGAAACCATTTATAAGGGATATTATGCATGAATACTACCACTACAGCTCCCACCATTAGAATGATGCTGTGTTGGGTAATCGGCCCCCAATGATCTCCTGTTTTATAGGTCAGTGTGGATGCAGCACTAAACACTTCGACTATTGAAATCAGACAGAGTAATAGGAATATAATCCAGATTACCTTATCACCTTTGAATATGTTTTTTAATAGATCCACTTATTTCTTATTTGATTAAATAATTTCAAATATATTATAAAGCTCTTACGCAAGCTTTGAATTGATCACCTCTGTCTTCATAGCTATTGAATAAGTCAAATGATGCGCAACAAGGACTAAGTAATACCGTTTCTCCTTTCTTAGCAAGGTGGTAAGCTGCTTCTACTGCATCTTTCATGCCGGTTTGAATATCGACAACCGGCAATCCGAACCGATCGAAAAAATCATGCAGTTTTTCGTTATGTAATCCTAAATAAACCAAGGCAGAACACTTTTCACGTACAAGATCTTCTATTTCCGTGTAATCATTTCCTTTGTCTTTTCCTCCAAGTATTAAAACCACTTTAGTTTTCATACTTTGAAGCGCGTACCAACAAGAATTTACATTAGTGGCCTTAGAATCGTTTATAAAATCAATACCTCCTACGCGAGCTACTTTTTCTAATCGGTGTGCTACTCCTTTAAAGTCGGATAGCGCTTGCCGGATATATTCTTTCTTTATACCAGCTAGATTTGCAGAGATACCTGCAGCCAATGAATTATATAAATTATGAGTGCCTTGTAATGCAAGTTGCTCTTGTTCCATATTGAATGCGATTGGCTCCATAATTTCTACCTCTCCATCATCAACGTAAGCAATGGCATTATCCTCTTTTACTGCCGAAAACGGATATAGATGAGCTTTTAGCCCATGTTTGTTCAATTCGGTTTTGATAATTGGGTCATCATTCCAAAAAATGAAAGCATCTTCCGGTGTCTGATTTTGGGCTATTCGAAACTTGGCATCCACATACTTCTGCATGGAGTGGTCATAACGATCAAGATGATCCGGTGTGATATTCATTAAAACAGCTATATTTGCCCGGAATTTATACATGTTGTCTAGCTGAAATGAGCTAAGCTCAATGATATAGTAATCATGCTTTTCAGTGGCAACTTGTAGTGCTAAGCTATTTCCTATGTTGCCGGCTAATCCAACATTAAGGCCTGCACTTTTAAATATATGATAAATGAGTGATGTTGTGGTTGTTTTACCGTTTGATCCGGTTATACAGACCATTTTTGCATCAGTATAACGACCAGCGAATTCTATTTCCGAGATAATTGGTGTTCCTTGAGCTTTCAATTTTAGTATCATCGGTGCATCATTCGGGATGCCGGGGCTCTTAATAACTTCATCGGCATTTAAAATTAGCTCTTCTGTGTGATGGCCTTCTTCCCAAGCGATGCCATATTTATCCAGCATTTCTTTGTATTTATCTTTAATGACGGACATATCGGAAACGAACGTGTCGAACCCTTTTACTTTTGCGAGTACTGCGGCTCCTGCACCGCTCTCTCCGGCTCCTAATACAACAATTCTGCTCATATCATTTAGTGGTTAATTAGTCGCGGTTGGATTTTCCTTGATGTAATTCCAATCGCTATTGTCGTTATCTTATCTTTAACGTAATAATTGTAATAGCTGCCAATACGATAGTGACAATCCAAAATCGTACGGTTATTTTTGCTTCATGAAATACATTACTCGGTTTGGTGAATACATATTTACATGTAGGATCCAATTGCGATAATGTAGTTCGGAAGTGATCGTGTATGGGAGTTCGTTTAAATATGCGTTGGCGAACACCTTTTCTTTTTCCTACTTTGAAGAAGTTTACTTGTAATATAACCGAAAGATTTTCAACAAGGAAAATTCCGCATAAGATAGGGATCAGTAATTCTTTGTGGATAATAATAGCAAATACAGCAATAATACCGCCTATGGTGAGGCTGCCCGTATCTCCCATAAAGACTTGTGCCGGATAGGCATTGTACCATAGAAAACCAATTAAGGCTCCAATAAAGGCACAGATGAAAATTACGAGTTCTTCAGATCCGGGAATGTACATTATATTAAGATATCGGGCGAATTCTATATGTCCCGAGACGTAGGCTAGTATACCTAAGGTTAACCCGATAATTGCAGAATTTCCTGCTGCCATTCCGTCCATTCCATCATTCAGATTTGCACCGTTGCTAACTGCAGTTACTACAAAAATGGTAATGATTACAAATACTATCCATCCGGCAGTCTGTGCATGTTCTCCCATGAATTCAACAAAATCTGCATAATCAAGATTGTTGCTTTTAAAGAATGGTATCGTCGTTTTTGTTGATTTGATATCTTCATTTGCATGAACAACTTTCATCTGCTCACCGGGCTTGTGTATCTCGATATTCTCACGTATAACCACCTGTGGACTAAGATAGAGCGTTAGCCCTACAATCAGACCTAATCCTACCTGCCCAATAATTTTAAATTTTCCATGAAGACCTTCTTTATCCCGCTTGAATATTTTTATATAATCATCTGCAAATCCCAATGAGCCTAGCCAAACGGTAGTCACCAACATAAGTATCATATATACATTATGTAACTTACCCAATAATAAACAGGGTATAAGTATAGCTACAATGATAATAATACCACCCATACTGGGTACTCCCACTTTATTTACTCCGAAAGGGTCGATACTTGCATCTCGTTGGGTTTCTGTAATTTGTTTTTTCTTTAAGAGATCGATAAAACGGTCTCCCCATATACTTGAAATGAGTAATGCAAGAATGATTGCCATTAATGCCCGGAATGAGGTGTATCCAAACATTCTCGCACCCGGAAAATTATGATTGTTAAGCCACTCGAATAAATAGTACAACATGCTGTTATTGATTAGTTTATAATGGTTGTCGAATAATAATTCTATCTCCTTTATTTTCGTTCACGACTAACCGTTAAACACTTCTTTAATAATCTCTTTGTCATCAAAATGATGTTTCACACCTTTTATATCCTGATAGTTTTCATGACCTTTCCCGGCAACGAGAATTACATCTCCCGGTTGAGCCAGCATGCATGCCGTTTTTATTGCTTCGCGTCTATCCACTATACTTATTGTCTTTTGCATATCGTCTTTCTCGAGCCCGGCGAGCATGTCGTCAATAATATCTTGCGGCTCTTCAAAACGAGGGTTATCGGATGTAATAATCACACGATCGCTTCCTTTTGCCGCTTCTTTCGCCATGATGGGACGTTTCCCCTTATCTCTATTACCTCCGGCGCCGACAACTGTAATCACTTTGCCTTTGCCTTCCAGCACTCCGTGAATAGCATTCAATACATTAATCAATGCATCAGGAGTGTGGGCATAATCAACAATTGCAGTGAAACCTTTAGGAGAGCGGATTGCTTCGAACCGTCCTGCTACCGGATGTAAGGTACTTAAAGCGACTAACACATCTTCTTCTTTTTTCCCCAGTAGCACTGCAGCTCCAAACACAGCAAGTAAATTGGATGCATTAAATCGTCCAATGAAATGTACAGCTAACTCATGGTTGTTAAAATCCAGTAGCATACCTTCAAAATGAGATTCCAATATTCTGCCTTTAAAATCGCTGAGGCTTCTTAGAGAATAGGTATGCACATGGGATTTAGTGTTTTGAGTCATTACCAGACCGTTTTTGTCATCCAAGTTAGTCAAACTGAAAGCATTTTTAGGCATATCATCAAAAAACTTCTTTTTAGCTTTTAGATAGTTTTCTACGGTTTTATGATAATCTAAATGATCACGTGTAAGGTTGGTGAATATTCCGCCTGCAAAATGTAAGCCACTGATACGCTTTTGTGCGATCGAGTGGGAGCTTACCTCCATGAATGCATATTTACATCCGGAGTCAGCCATTTGCCCCAAGAGACTATTCAGTGTGATGGGATCCGGAGTTGTATGCTCTGTCGGAAACGCTTCACCATCAATGTAATTGCATACTGTTGAAATCAGTCCAACCTTGTATCCAAAGTGGCGGAAGATGTCGTATAAAAGAGTTGCAATAGTCGTTTTTCCGTTAGTACCGGTTACTCCTACTAGTTCTAATTTTGAAGTTGGATCACCGTAGAATAGAGTAGCGACTTTTCCTACAGCATCTTCGCTATCCTTTACATGTATATATGTGATATTTTTATTTAATTCAACGGGCATTTCTTGGCATAATATAGCTACGGCTCCTTTTTCTATTGCAGCTGTAATATAGGCGTGTCCGTCCGCTTGTGTTCCGCACATTGCCATGAACAGATGACCGGACTTTACCAGTCTGGAGTCAATGTTAACTCCTGTTATCTCGGTTTCGGTACCTCCGATAACCTGTATCGGTTGTATAGTTTTTAGTAGTTCATTAAGTTTCATGCCTTAATTTATTTAATATATTATTGATGCACTGGTAGCAATGCATATTTCATTGTTTTAGTATTAAGGATATAGTCTGCCCTCTTACTATTCTATAGCCTTCCGCAATGGATTGGCTTGTAACTTTTCCTATTCCGCTTAATCTGACCTTTAGTCCTCTGCTTTCCAATAGATAAACTGCATCTTTGGCACCCATTCCTATAACGCTAGGTACGGTTGTTCTGTTTACTGTTTGGCTTTGAAGGATAACGGCACTGGGTGATGATTGCGTATGTCCCCACAGTTCTCTTCCGTAACCGGGAAACGATTGTTGTTGTATAGGTACTTTTAATTCATTTAATACCCGAAGGGCATCGTGTACTTCACCCGCCTTCACTGCCGGAATAACGTTTGTGGCGCTGTCAATCGCATTGTGAATGTCAAATCTTAGGTTCTTTGCATAAACTCTTTCGGCGATCTTACCAAATACGCTTCCTGCCATTAATCCTCCCGATGCAGGAAGTCCCGGTTTTTGTATGGATACTATACAGCTGTATTTAGGCGATTCTGCCGGGAAGAAACCGCAGAAGCTGACTAGGTAGCTAACCTTTCCTGTTTTATAGCCGGCTATACCTTGGGAGATTTGTGCCGTACCTGTTTTTCCGGCAACAGCAAACTGTTTATTTCCTGCAGGTTTAGCCAGACCTTCCGAAACGACTTTTCCGAGGATTTCCCGTATCTCTTTTAATGTCTTGTCCGAGCATATTTTAGAGTTGATAACTTCTGTCGGATACTCTTGTATGGCTTTTCCATCCTTTATAACAGCTTTTACAAATTTCGGACGAACCATTGTGCCGTTATTAGCTATAGCATTATAAAAAGTCAGAATATTGAGAGGAGGCACTTGTGTTTCATACCCTATACTCATCCATGGCAGAGTTGTTTTTGCAAAATACCTCTCTTTGGGGCCTTTTATGTTAGGTTTTCCTTCGCCGGATATTTGTAAATGAAGAGGCTTGTCGAGGCTCATGCGTTTCAATCCGTCTACAAACTTTTGCGGGTTGTTTCCATAGTTTCTATCGATAAGTGTTGAAACCCCCACATTTGAAGAATATTCCAAGATATGCGTCACATCAAGCCTTCCGTATCCGCCCCGGTGCCAGTTATGATCTTTCATTTGACGTCCGTGCATCATTACCACACCATTTCCAGTGTCTACTTCTGTGTTTGGTGTTATTTTCCCATCTTCCAGTGCCACCATAATGGAAGCTGTTTTAAAGGTTGAGCCCGGTTCCATCATATCACTGATGGCATTATTTCGCATCTCATAATAGTTGCCGTCACTTGCTTTGGTCATGTTTACAATGGCTTTTACCTCGCCCGTAGCAACTTCCATTAGCGCAACAACACCGACACTTGCATCAATCTCTTTTAACTTGTCCACTAATGCTTTCTCACAGATGTCCTGCATGCCCACATCAAGTGTCGAAACAACATCATAACCATCTACAGGAGGAATATCTATCATATTTAAGTACTTATTCATTACTTTTTGGCGGTGTGTTACACCGTTCTGCCCTTTAAGAATGCTATCAAAAGCCAACTCAATACCATTTTTTGCTCCCTGGGCAGTATCGGCATATAGATCTCCCAAGGTTCGTGCAGCTAATGAACCAAATGGCTTTTTGCGCTGATTATAAACTTGTTCGTGAAAGCCTCCTTTATACTTGTTTAAGTTGAATACCGGTAATCTTTTGACTTCTTTATATTGGATATATGAGATGCGTTTTGGATAGATTAAGTAGTTTCGGCTACCACTTCTTCTTCCTTTCATTAAATGGGTTTTGAATTCATACGCACTTTTGTCGGGAAAGATTTTATGTAATCCTTCGCTAATCTCTTTCATGTGGTGAACAAGCATCGTGTCTTTTACTTCACCGCCTGCCTTGAAATCCATGTAAATCCGGTATTCCGGTAAAGAACTGGCCATCAATCTGCCATCAGCCGATAATATATTGCCGCGGTTTGGTCTTACCACTACATTCTCTTTGACGAAGCGTTCAGCTACATCTTGCCAGTATTCTCTTTCGGCAAACATGGTCATCGCAGCTTTTACAACGATAGCTACCCCTGCGAGTCCCATTATGAGAACTACGAAGAAATAGCGAGTCATTATATTTTTTTTATTTACAGCCAAAGTCTTTTATTGGTTTTATATTTTTGTATTTCTATTCTAATCTCTTTTTATGAGGTACGGCGGATTTGTAGATGTTTGCAGATCACTCTCTTTTGAAGTGATATAATCTTCTATCCGTGATTGCCTGCTTCGTTCCATTAATTCAGAACTACGCGTTAAGGCGTCGTACTTTATGTCAATCAACTCTTTTTTTAATTTATCCAGCTCGATGAGTTGTTGTTGACAGGCATATCTGTTGTGAATATAAAATAGAATAAGTACCATTAAAAGTACTATTAGCTTAGTCTGGCGCCGGAAAAAGTCTGTCGCCAAGATATCGCCACCTATTATATTCTTCAGAGAAGTGTGTTTCTTTACTTTCTCCGTTTTATTTTCGTTAATTAAGTTCTCCGATTCAGCCATAGATCACTTTATGTTAATCTCTATTCTTTATACAGACAGTATTGAACTTACTATATTTTTTCAGCGATTCTTAATTTTGCACTTCTGGAACGGGGATTTTGAGCTAGCTCTGTTTCATCAGGCACAATCACTTTATTGTTTACTTGTCGGAATGGCGTCTGTAGATTGCCAAAAAAGTCTTTCTCTGCTTTTCCTTCGACATTTCCCGTCTTGATAATGTTTTTCACCATTCTATCTTCCAAAGAATGATAGGTGATCACAACGAGTCTGCCTCCCGGTTTTAAAGCTTCGGTTGCTGCATATAGCATCTCTTTTAAAGCTTCCATTTCCTGATTGACCTCAATACGTAGTGATTGAAAAACTTTTGCAAGCTCTTTCTTCTCCCTTTCCCGCCCAAATAACGGTTTTATGATATCCAAAAGGTCGTTAATTGTAATGATCTTGCGCTCATTCCTTGCTTTTACTATTGTTGAAGCGAGCTTTCGGCTATTTTTCAACTCGCCATAAAGATAAAAAAGATTAGCTAATCGCTCTTCATCATAGGTGTTGATAACATCTGCAGCTGTCATCCCGGCACGCTTGTTCATGCGCATGTCCAGATTTCCTTCGAAGCGAAATGAAAAACCTCTTTCACTATCATCGAAGTGATGGGAAGAGACACCCAGATCAGCCAGTATTGCATCAATTTGGTCGATATTGTGGTATCGAAGAAAATTATGTAAATAGCGGAAGTTACTTCGCACAAATATGAATTGTGGATTGTCCACAATATTCCGTTCAGCATCTTCGTCTTGATCAAATCCCAGTAAAATGCCTTTTTTGCCTAGGCGGGAGAGAATTTCACGTGAATGCCCACCGCCACCGAAAGTAACATCCACATAAGTTCCATCCGGATGAATGCTCATGCCGTCTACACTGGGTTTCAGCAGTACCGGGACGTGATATATAGGCTCATTATTCTCTGCCACTTTCGTTTATGGTTTTAATCAATACTTTATTAATTTATTCGCTTTTTTCCTCCCCTTCAGGAATGTTATTCAAGGCTTCTTGAAGAGCTTCACTGAACTCTTGTGAATCCATAAAGGGGGCTTCTGTTTTCTCTTTTGCCCAAATCTCTATGGTGTTGTCCATTCCAATAAAACGCACATCATTTTGAATACCTGCCATTTGCAAATAGCGTTTAGGTATTAGTATTCTACCGTTTCCGTCAGGTATCATGATTTCGGCATCACTAACGAATTGCCTGAAAACAGCCTGATGCTTAGGATTCCATTGGTTTAGTGTACGGCGAAGCTGGTCTTGAGTTTTAAACCAGATGCTTTCAGGGTAAAGGATTAGGCAGCTTTGAAATACATCTTTGCGCAAAACGAGCTTTTCCTCAGAAGCAGCTTGTAGCTGTTTCCGGAAGTTTGCCGGAATAAAAACACGACCCTTTGAGTCTGTTTTAGCTTCAATATTGCCTAGAAAACGTAACATCTCACCTTAATGTATTAAGCGACGGTAAAAATACATATTTCCCCACAATTCCCCACAATAATAATCGAAAATATTTTTTAGAAGTTTTCAACACCCTGTTCATATGTTATTTTGCTGATAATGAACGAGCTTTTAAGGCTATTAAGAACTGGGAGTTTAGCTCTGAAATAGAAGTCTGATATATGCTTGAATATGGGATTACCCTATTCTTGCAATTTCGTCTGAAAGCATAAAAAAGGGAGAAATAGATAATATTGTCTACTTCTCCCTACCGTTAAATCCGATGTGGTTTTTTTATATAATGCGGAAATTAAACAAAATCTTTCAGTTCTTGTTGTAGCTTTTGACGGGTAAAGAAGATGCGACTCTTTACGGTGCCTAATGGAAGACCTAGTTTCTCGGCTATTTCACGATATTTGAAACCGGAAACATGCATAGAAAAAGGTACTTTATACTCTTTTGGNAATCTATTTACTATTCGATGCATCTCTTTTAAGTCGTAAGCGCTTTCTGTACTCTCGAACCCCGAATCCTGAGGTAAGTTCAGATGGTAAAGGTTCTCGGTTTGGTCTACGAAAGTTTGGTCGCGTACCATTTTCCTATAATTGTTGATAAAGATATTACGCATAATGGTATACATCCATCCTTTAAAATTGGTGTCCGGAGCGTATTTTTCTTCATTATCCAAGGCTTTTAAAGAGGTTTCCTGAAGCAAGTCATTCGCTTCTTCACGGTTGGAGGTCAGCTTATATGCAAAACGTAATAAATCATCTTGTACTTTAAGCAGGTCTTTTTGAAAAGTAATGCTGTTCATAATTTTATCTCCCTTTCTTTAAATTATTCGTTTTGTTCTGTTTTTGTTGTTGCAATGTTAGGCAATGGTTACAAATAGAACGGGGGGAATTTAGTCATTCTTTAGGGGATAAACTGCCAAATAACAGAATACAGGTGCTTTTTGATGGTTTTTAGGCGTAGTTTTTAATCTTTTTATTGCGCATAATTAAAAAGATGCGTTAAATTTGCGCAAACATTTTCTTTTAAAAAAAGAATGGGCGACGATTTATTTAAGCAGATTGATATCGATAAAGTCCTTCGGGAGAAAGCCCCGAAGCATTATAAATATATCCCTAAGTTTGTCGTGTCTTATTTAAAGAAGATAGTTCATCAAGACGAACTAAATACTTTTCTTCACCAGTCGGAAGGCCAGATCGGAGTCGATTTTTTAAAAGCAGCTTTAGAATTCTTAGATGCTAAAATAGAAGTAAAGGGGGAAGAAAACCTGCCTCGTGAAGGATTGTATACTTTCGTCTCGAATCATCCTTTAGGCGGACAAGACGGCTTGGCCTTAGGATATGTATTAGGGCGTTTCTATGACGGAAAGGTGAAATACATGGTGAATGACTTACTGATGAATTTGTCTGGTTTGGCTCCGCTTTGCATCCCTATAAATAAGACAGGAAAACAAGCAAAAGATTTTCCAAGGATGGTTGAAGCCGGTTTTGCTTCGGATGATCAGCTGATTATGTTTCCGGCAGGATTGTGTTCTCGTAGACAAAACGGGGTTATTCGCGATTTGGACTGGAAGAAAACATTTATTGTAAAGAGTGTGCAGTCACATCGTGATGTTGTTCCTATTTACTTTGAGGGGAAAAACTCTAATTTTTTTTATAACCTTGCAAATATTTCTAAAGCATTAGGTATTAAAATCAATATTGCTATGCTTTATCTTGCGGATGAGATGTTTAAGAATAAACATAAGACATTTACTGTAACTATTGGTAAGCCCATACCTTGGGAGACCTTTGATCACACTAAAACACCTGCGCAATGGGCGGCTTATGTGAAGGAGATTGTATATAAATTAGGAACGAAGATAATTACTAACTGAGAAATATGGAAGAGATTATTGAAGCGGTAAGCAAAGAATTGTTGAAGGCGGAACTTACAGAGGACAAGCGCTTACGAATGACAAATAAAAGCCATAATAAAATCTATATTATTACCGCACAGGACTCGCCCAATATAATGAGAGAGATAGGACGCCTACGCGAAATTGCATTTAGAGCTGCAGGCGGAGGTACCGGAAAATCAATGGATCTTGATGAGTATGATACGATGGCTCATCCGTACAAGCAACTCATTGTATGGAACCCTGAAGCTGAAGAGATATTGGGTGGCTATCGTTATATTTTAGGTACGGACGTCGAAATAGATGGGCACGGAGCACCGGTTCTTGCCACATCACACATGTTTAACTTCTCGGAAAAGTTTATAAAGGAGTATCTTCCCAAGACAATAGAACTCGGACGGTCTTTCGTCACTTTGGAGTATCAGTCAACTCGTGCCGGGAGTAAGGGATTGTTTGCATTGGATAATTTATGGGATGGCTTGGGAGCGTTAACAGTGATAATGCCTGATGTGAAGTATTTCTTTGGCAAAGTAACGATGTATCCCACTTATCATCGCCAAGGACGAGATATGATTCTTTATTTCCTGAAAAAGCATTTCGGTGATAAGGATAATTTAATAACCCCAATGAAGCCTCTAATTCTTGAATCGGACGAGAAGGAGCTGGCTGCTTTGTTCTGTAAAGACACCTTTAAAGATGATTATAAAATATTGAATACGGAAGTGCGCAAATTAGGTTATAATATTCCTCCTTTAGTAAATGCGTATATGGGATTAAGCCCCACAATGCGTATGTTTGGCACTGCCATAAACTATGGTTTTGGCGATGTGGAGGAGACAGGAATTCTAATTGCTGTTGACGAGATCCTTGCAGAGAAACGGGTTCGTCATATTCAATCTTTTATTGAAAGCGAGCCTGATGCTTGTAAGCTGACTTCAGGTGCTAACAAAGTCTTCTATACCACTAAAAAGAATTGATTAGATTAAAAAAAATATCGCTAGCTCCTAAGGTTTAATATACTTATTACTAGCTGATTTCCGGTAGACTGTTGCCGTTAATCTTGCGATATAAATCTAATGCAAAAACATCTGTCATTCCGGAGACATAATCCAATACCGCCTGTATTCGTTCGTAGAGTACAGGCGCTTTTATATTATATTGACCTGATACCCGGTTGATGAGTAGGCGCGAATATGCTTTTTCGGGTGAACTGACTGCATTAATCATCAGTTCTAATAAGGTGCTGATAATGCGAAAGCCGGCCAACTCAATATCCAATACGTCACGTGAACGATAAATTTTATCAATTGATGCCGCAGCGCATGTCCTATATGCTTTTGCAGGATTATCTGATATATTGTCGATTAAGCTACCTTTGTAATTCCCCTCTAAGATACTGGCTTCATTCTCGAGAAAAGATGCAGTGCATTCTTTAATCAATAGTCCGATGACAGAGGAGCGGAGATAGGCGATTTGCTCGTTGGTGTCACTCACAATGCCGAATGTTCGTCGGATATGTTCTTTGTGCGACTCGTCGAAATAGTTTAATAGTAATTCCTTAGTTTCTTCTGTTGTAAGTATCTTCAGTTTATGGGCATCTTCTATATCCATCATTTGATAACAGATATCATCTGCCGCTTCAACCAGATAGACCAAAGGATGACGGGCGTATTTCAATGGATCTTCATTTAATTGAATCATGCCCAGTTCTTCTGCTATCTTTCGAAAGCTACCTTCTTCAGAGGTGAAGAATCCGAACTTCGATTTATTACCGGCAAGGCTCGATGAAAAGGGATATTTTACGATACTTGCAAGAGTTGAGTAAGTTAGGACGAATCCTCCTTTACGACGACCTTCGAATTGATGGGTAAGCAGACGGAATGCATTTGCATTTCCTTCGAAATGAGTGAGGTCATCCCATTGTGTTGGGCTTAACTGCTCTCCATTCGGTTGCTTTTCTTTAAGAGCCAGTCCCTTTCCTTCCGAAAAGAAAGTGGAAATAGCCCGTTCACCTGAGTGCCCGAAAGGCGGATTTCCCAAGTCGTGTGCCAGACAAGCAGCAGAAACGATAGAACCTATTTCACCAATAAATGAGTTATGTAAGTGAGGGTGTCGTTCAAGGAGTACTTTTGCTACATCATTCCCCAGCGATCGCCCTACGCATGATACTTCCAAACTATGCGTAAGTCGGTTGTGTACGAAGATACTCCCCGGAAGCGGAAAGACCTGCGTTTTATTCTGTAGGCGGCGAAAAGGTGCAGAAAAGATTAGACGGTCATAATCGCGTTGGAATTCGGAACGATTTTCCTGACGCTTCTCATGAAATTCCTCCAAACCAAATCGTTTGGCTGATATAAGTGTATTCCAATCCATCATAGCTGCTGATAATTTGATATTTACGACTCTTGCAATCGAGTGTGAAGTATTCTGATTGCACATTATTTAACTGCAAAAGTATTACATTTTGACTCAAAATCCGTATTTTCGCCCGTTAATTAGTAAACATACTCAAGATATGAAGGTACAAATCATCAATAAATCCAAGCACGCTTTACCATCTTATGCTACTGAAGCATCCGCAGGTATGGATTTGCGTGCGAATCTTACCGAATCGGTTTCACTTGCTCCCATGCAGCGTTGTCTCATTCCAACCGGATTGTTCATTGCACTTCCTGCTGGATTTGAAGCTCAGGTACGTCCACGTAGCGGGCTTGCATTGAAGAAAGGCATAACCGTTTTGAATTCCCCGGGGACTATTGATGCCGATTACCGTGGTGAAATTTGCATTATACTTATTAATTTGTCTTCCGAAACCTTTATTATTGAAGATGGTGAGCGTATTGCCCAGATGGTAATAGCCCGCCATGAACAAGCTGCTTGGCAGGAGGTGGAAGTCTTGGACGAGACTGAACGTGGTGCCGGAGGCTTTGGGCATACGGGAGTATAATTTCAAAAGTATACGAGGGTTTTCGTTAATAACCATCGTATAATTGTTCTAAAGGACTTTCGATAAACCTTCTAGAGAATAGACAGAATGAGAAAAAGTAAAATTCAAATAAAGATAGCTACTCTTTTGCTACTTTGTGTCGGTTGTGCTTCATGTAGCGCTCCCCGCCGTGCGGCTGAACCGCAGATGGAAATGCAGACCGGTCGAGATGCTGTTTCACCTATAACGTTAAGTACCGACCAGCAACGTAAGTATGACTATTTCTTTCTGGAATCTTCACGGCTGAAGTTGCAGAACGATTATGCAGGTGCTTTCAGTTTATTGCAGCATTGCCTTGCTATCAATCCGCATGCCTCGTCTGCTTTATATGAGATTTCTCAATATTACATGTACCTCAAGCAAGTGCCTCAAGGACAAGCTGCACTTGAGAAAGCTGTCGAAAATGATCCCGATAATTATTGGTACAGTCAAGGGCTAGCGACCCTTTATCAGCAGCAAGATCAGATAGATAAAGCTATTGCTGTGATGGAGAGTATGTCTAATCGTTTTCCGGATAAAATAGAGACTCTTTATTCTTTGCTCGACCTTTACAATCGACAGGAAAAATATGATAAAGTGATTGATACATTGAATAGGATAGAGGCGAAGACCGGCAAAAATGAGCAACTCAGTATGGAAAAATTCCGTATCTATCTACAAAAGAAAGATAATAAGAAAGCCTTTCATGAGATAGAAAGCTTAGTGGCGGAATATCCGATGGATTTGCGCTATCAGGTTGTTCTCGGTGATGTCTATATGCAGAATGGAAAAAAAGATGAGGCTTATAAACTTTATAAGAAGGTACTTGAAACCGAGCCTGATAACGCTATGGCAATGTATTCGTTGGCTTCTTACTACGAGCAGACCGGGCAAAACGATCTCTATAAGCAGCAATTGGATACTCTACTGCTCAACGAAAAAGTCCCAGCTGATACTAAAGTAAATGTGATGCGGCAGTTTATAGTTGAGAATAATCAAGATGGGAAAGACAGTACACTCATTATATCTCTTTTTAATCGCATTCTTGACCGTCAAGATCCTGATGATTCACAAATGCCGATGTTGTATGCCCAATATCTTATTTCAAAGAACATGAATAAGGAGTCATTGCCCGTATTGAAAAAAGTACTGGATATTGACCCTACCAATACGGCTGCACGTATGACTCTTCTTGGCGATGCCGTACGAAGAGAGGACTACAAGCAAGTTATTGATCTTTGCATCCCGGGTACGGAATCTAATCCCGATATGCTGGAATTCTATTTCTATCTTGCCATAGCTTATAATCAGGCGGAAAGACAAGATGATGCTTTAGCGACTTGTAAGAAAGCTTTGGAACGTGTGACTGATAAGAGCAAGAAAGAGATGGTTTCTGATTTCTATGCAGTGATGGGAGATATATATCATTCGAAAGACCAAAACGTTCAGGCTTATGCTGCTTATGATTCAGCCTTGGTTTATAACCCATCCAATATCGGAGCTTTAAACAACTATGCATATTATCTTTCGGTGGAACGCCGTGATTTGGATAAAGCCGAAGAAATGAGTTATAAAACCGTTAAAGCCGAGCCCAACAATGCGACATATCTCGATACTTACGCTTGGATCTTATTTGAAAAAGGAAATTATGCCGAGGCGCGTTTGTATATTGACAATGCCATTAAAAGTGATGGAGAGAAAAGTGATGTTATTATAGAACATTCCGGTGATATCTATTACATGACGGGCGATGTGGATGGAGCTGTTAAGTTTTGGAAGCAAGCTTTAAAAATGGGAAGTAAGTCGAAATCTCTTCAAAAGAAGATCGACAAAAAGAAATATATTGCGGAATAAGTGATTTAGAATCTTTAGAATAATGAATAATTTAGTTAGCAAATACGATGGGGTGCGGATTAATATCCGTGCTTTTTCCATTATTTTTCTTCTCGGTCTGCTGATGGGGCTTTCCGGCTGTAAGACTACCCGGAAAGCGGTTTCCGCTCTTCCCGAAGAAGATCATTACCTCTCTTCAAAAGTACAACTTACCTTGCCTTACCAAGGCGATATGCTTACCGTCAGTGGTTCAATGAAATTGGTCAAGGATGAACGTATGCAACTTTCATTTTGGATGCCTTTATTGCGGACTGAAATGCTGCGCTTGGAAGTGACTCCTACTGATGTATTGTTGATCGATCGCATGGGTAAACGGTATGTCCAGGCTTCACGCGATGAATTGAAAACAGTATTACCTAAAAAAGCAGATTTTGCCAATCTGGAGAAGACGCTTTTCGATGCATCCAAGCCGGGTGGTAAAAACACGCTTACTGCAGAGGAGTTGGGACTTACAGCTTTCGCAAAAGCNAAAGTTACTTTTTCTGATTTCTCTACCGGAGAATTTACATTATTTCCTACCCAGGTATCTACAAAATACACCAAAGTTGAATGGACCGAATTGATTGAAATGTTGATGAAATTATGAAACGTTTTTGTGTTGTTATATTAGCTTGTTCTTGTCTTTTAATGTCGTTGTGTGCTCAATCGACAAAGGTGATTGAGGAACTTAAAAATAAGCGGGGGCTTCTGCAAAAGCAGATTAGGGAGACTGAGATGTTGCTGAAAACAACCAAAAAAGATGTAGGCAGTCAGTTGGCGGGGCTTGCTGCACTTACCGGTCAGATTGAAGAACGGAAGCGTTACATCACAACTATTAATGGCGATGTAAATACCCTTGGAGGACAGTTGAGAGTTTTNGAAATACAGCTTTTCGCTTTAGAAGCCGATCTTAGAGATAAGAAGAAAAAGTACGATTCGTCCGTTCAGTATCTCTATAAAAATCGTTCAATTCAAGAAAAGCTCATGTTTATATTGTCAGCTAAGAGTTTTGAACAAACTTACCGGCGCTTGCGCTACGTGCGTGAATATGCTACCTATCAACGTTTGCAAGGAGAAGATATAATCAAAAAGCAAAAGCAAGTTACGCAGAAGAAAAACGAGTTGCTACATGTGAAGACTGAGAAAGAGAATTTGTTGGAAGAACGTGAAGCAGAGAAAGTAAAACTTGAATCCCAAGAAAAGGAGAAGCGTACTATTGTATCCGGCTTGCAAAAAAAACAGCGTGGTCTGCAAGGTGAAATATCAAAGAAAAGACGTGAAGCCAATCAGTTGAACGCCCGTATTGATCATTTAATTGCCGTTGAGATAGAGAAGGCACGTAAGCGTGCCGAAGAAGAAGCCCGTCGTGAAGCTGAGGCTCGAAGAAAAGCTGANGCGGAGCAAGCCGAGAAGGCTGAGAGGNCGGAAAGGGTATCGTCAGGGAAGTCCAGTTCACCGGCTAAAAAGAAAGTTGCAGCCAAACCTTTGGAGACTTACTCCATGAGTAAAGAAGACAGGGAGCTTTCCGGGAATTTTGCCAGCAACCGCGGTCGCTTGCCGGTGCCTATAAGCGGATCATATATTATAGTCAGCCATTATGGGGAATATGCGGTGGAAGGTCTTCGGAATGTTAAACTCGATAATAAAGGAATTGACATACAAGGAAGGCCGGGAGCGCAAGCGCGTGCCATATTCAATGGAAAAGTCGCCGCAGTATTCCAGTTGAACGGACTGTTTAACGTGCTAATCCGTCACGGTAGCTATATCTCTGTCTATTGTAATCTCTCGTCTGCCTCCGTCAAGACAGGGGACAATGTAGTAACAAAACAAACTATCGGACATGTCTTTTCCGACGGTTCCGATGGTGGCCGCACCGTACTTCACTTCCAATTACGTCACGAGAAAGATAAACTTAATCCGGAGCCTTGGCTTAATCGCTAACCTCTAAAAAACATTATATTTGTCACAACATTGCTGACATAAATATGAAACGAATTCTTGAACTTGTAATATTATTATTCGTATTCAGCCTTTACGCTTGCAAAGACCGTTCCTACCCACGTATTCTTGTCGCGGCGGACAGTCTTACTTACGCTAATCCGGACAGTGCCATCACGTTACTCAAACAGTTGAAAATACAAATAAGCCACGGATCGGAAGCCACACAAATGTATTACCGGCTCTTACAAATAAAAGCAAACGATAAAGCCTACGTCACTCACACTTCGGACAGTGCCATACTTCCTATTGTTCGATATTACGAAAAGAAAAAGTCTAAAGCCCACCTCATGGAAGCCTATTATTATGCCGGTCGGGTATACCGTGATCTTCAGGATGTACCGCAAGCACTGGACTATTTCCAAAGAGCGGCACAAGCTTCATACGGCAGTACAGACTACCGGCTGATCAGTAAGATTTATGCTCAAATCGGAACACTATTCAGCTATCAGGACATTTACGATGAGTCTTTAGAAATGTTTAAAAGAGCATATCCGTATAGCATAATGGCCAAGGATAGTTCCGGGATGGTTTTTGCATTACGGGATATAGCTGGGTCCTGCCGAGAGAATAACCTCATCTCCTATTCACTCCATTATTACCGGAAAGCTTACAATCTGGCATGTGCGATCCACAATCAGTTCCTTATGGATTTGGTACAGAATCAGATGGCAAGCCTTTATATCCAACAAAAGAAGTACGTTTTAGCTCGAAAAGCCTTGCAACCTTCGTTAAACAATGTACGTGGGCACAGTAAAAGCGGAATATATTCCATTGCATCAAAGCTATATCATCAGATGGGACAAATTGATTCCGCCACCTATTATTATAAAGAAATATTAAAGTGTGGCACCATCTATGCCAAACAGGCGGCACAGCGTGGACTGGCGGAGATAGCCATACAGGAGAGACGCCCGCAAGAGGCTTTAGAACATCTTAACCACTACCTGATATGTACCGATTCCGTGCAGAAGATGAATGATGCCGAAGCCATCCGCAAAACGCAGGCACTCTACAATTACCAACTGCGTGAAAAAGAAAACAGCCGGTTGAAAGCGGAAAACGGACAACAAAGATTATGGATTATCAGTTCCGGAGCAGTACTCCTACTCTTATTCATATCCTTTTTAGTTTATCGCGAGAGTAGTAAACGAAAGCAGTTGCAATTCAAAATGCAATTGAGCAAAGTGGAAAACCTGAGAAATGAGCTGTATCAACAAAGTCTTCAAGCCATAGAAGATAATAAAAGACAGATTGAAAAACTGGCAGAACAAATTAGAGCACTTCAGGGGAAGAACGGCCTTCAAGCTAAATTGTTGCAGGCGCAAAAAGAACAGATAGAAAAAAGTAATACCCTTATCAAAGCTCGACAGGAGAAACAGGAAACAGAAGAGATTATTTTTTATGAATCAGATCTCTATCTTTTTTTCTACAATTCAGCCCATGGGGGTGACTCAAAAATAACCCGTGAACATTGGATAATGTTGCAAGCGGGGATAGACAACATCTATAATGATTTTGCGCAGAACCTGCTTCATCTACACTCGTTCAATGAGTTTGAACTGCATGTTTGTCTTTTGTTAAAAATCCGTTTTTCCACTACAAGTATTGGTAATCTTACAGTACATTCCAAATCGGCTGTTGTATCCGCCCGAAAAAGAATGTACGAAAAAGTGTTCCTGAAACCCGGAAAACCGGAGGAATGGGACGACTTTATTCGGTCACTTTAAAACACTTCCAAGCGCATAGCCGTGAAATGCGCACAAAATGCGCACATAATTCCTTGTTCTATCTGGTAAGCCTTTCTAATTTTGAGTATAACTAATTATAAATCTTGAAATATGAAACGTTTACTATCCACATGTCTTTTTATTCTGCTATGTCTTGGTATCCGGGCAGAAGAGGTTAACATCCAATTGCATCATCATGAAGATGGTGATATAGACACCCGTTCTTTATCAATCGATCCTACTGTCACACATGACGCCAACACTATTTATATCTATTATACAGGTTACTTATTCGCAAATGTACAGGTTACAGTAAAAGACTTATTTGGGAATATCATTTACTCAAATTTTATCATCGTGTCTTACAATCAGCCTTATTCTTTCGTATTAAATAATGTGGAAAGTGGAGAGTGCAAGATAGAGTTAAGCTATGGAAACAAACTATTATACGGGTACTTTGCTTTATAAAGAGTTATCCAAATTCTCCTACATTAATAGAATGACTAAGACTAGCCAAATTTAAAACTAAATCAATGTGCCCGTAATATGAGTTTTCCCAATTACATACAATATGATATGATGGATTGTGGAGCTGTTTGCCTGCAAATCATCTCTAAATATTACGGGCGTTATTTATCGCAGCAACGACTACGGGATTTATGCCACATCACTCATAATGGTGTTTCACTCTTAGGCATTAGTGATGCCGCTGAAGCCATTGGATTTCGTACTGTAGGAGTGAAAATTACTTGGGAACAATTAAAAAGCGATGCAACACTGCCATGTATTGTCCACTGGAATCAGAGCCATTTTATTGTGGTTTATAAAATAATAAAGAAGAGGGATGAATGGAAAGTCTGCGTTTCCGATCCGGGTGGGGGCTTACTGGAATATCCGATGGAATCTTTCTTAAAATCATGGCTACAAATAAAAAACAATCATGCAGAAAAGCATGAAGAGCGTGGAGTCGCATTATTGCTCGCACCGAGGCCTGTGTTCTATAACGAAGAGGGAGAAGAGGAAAAGCGTATAAGTCTATGGAAGTTAATTGGCTATTTGCGTCCATACAAAAGCTACATCATTCAAGTATTGTTTGCCATGCTCACGGCAAGTATTATCAGCATGATATTTCCTTTCCTTACACAAGCAATGGTAGATACCGGTATTGGGTCAAGCAATATATCTTTTGTTGTTATGATTCTTATTGCACAAATGTGTCTTGTTATAGGACAAATGGCCAATAATGTTATTCGAAGTTGGTTAATGCTCCATATTACAACTCGTATCAGTATATCACTTATTTCCGATTTTCTAAATAAACTAATGCGTCTGCCAATTGCCTTCTTCGACAGCAAGCACACCGGAGACATCTTACAGCGCATTCACGACTATAACCGTATCCAATCATTCCTCACTGGTGCATTAATCAGTACAGCCATGGCAGTCGTGACTTTCCTGATTTATGGGATTATAATGTCTAGCTACAATACTTCTATTTTGATCGTATTCGTTGTCGGCAGTATCTTCTATCTGGGATGGATACAAATCTTCATGAAGCGTCGGAAAAAGTTAGACTACATGCAATTCCAAGAAGCATCAGCCAATCAGAGCAATCTTATACAACTTGTCAATGGCATGCAAGAAATAAAATTGAATAATTGCGAACGGCAAAGAAGATGGGAATGGGAACATATACAGGCAAAACTATTCAGGATCAGTACCCGAAGTCTTACTTTAGGACAAACCCAAGATATTGGAGGCGCATTGATTGACCAAACCAAAAATATAATTATTTCCTTCATTTCGGCCGAAGCCGTCATTAAGGGAAATATGACTTTGGGAGCAATGGTGGCATTACAATATATTATAGGACAGTTGAATGCTCCACTCAATCAATTTGTAACTTTTATGCAATCCCTACAAGATGCTAGAATAAGTATGGAACGAATGAGCGAAATCCATGAAAAAGATGATGAAGAAAACTACAATGATGATAAGATTCGTGAAATACCTCAGAATGCAGATATTGAATTGTATAATGTCTCTTATCATTATGATGGTCCTCGCTCACCCAAAGTAATTGATCAACTTACATTAAAAATACCTGCCAATCGGGTAACCGCAATCGTAGGTGCTAGCGGGAGTGGTAAAACAACACTTTTAAAAATGCTTTTGGGCTTTTACGAGCCATGTGAAGGAGAAATACGTATAGACGGTATATTGTTAGAGAATTATAGCATTAGCCAGTGGCGTAAAAACTGTGGAGTAGTGATGCAAGATGGTTTTATTTTCTATAATACAATAACCAACAATATTAGCCTGAGTGATGAGAAACCGGACATGAAGCGTGTAAAAGAGGCCGCTAGGCAGAGCAATATCAGTCCCTTCATTGATTCCTTACCGATGCGTTACAACACCAAAATCGGAACGGAGGGGCATGGTCTTAGTTCCGGACAAAAACAGCGCATTCTGATTGCAAGGGCTATTTATAAAGATGCCAAGTACCTCTTGTTCGACGAGGCAACCAATTCTCTTGATGCCAATAATGAGAAATTTATCATAGAACAACTTGATTCATTCTTTCAGAATAAAACGGTCGTTATAGTTGCCCATCGCTTGAGCACTGTGAAAAATGCAGATAATATAGTAGTACTTGAACATGGTCATATCATGGAGCAAGGGGCCCACGAATGTCTCATAGCCCGAAGGGGAGCTTATTATGAATTAGTCAAGAACCAACTTGAGTTGGGAAATTAAAAGAACTATGCCTGAATTAAGTAATACATATTATAATGATGAGACTGATGAAATAATCGGAAAGATTCCACCATGGATTATAAGAAGAGGTAATGCAATCATCTTCCTGATATTTATTGGGTTGATAATAATGAGTTGTTTCATTACCTATCAAGACAGTATTGTTGCACCAACCATTGTGCATTATTCCGATGGCCATTTTACGGGCACGGCAATGATACCTGAGAAAGGATTCGGAAAACTGGAGATTGGCCAAAAAGTCATTATAAAATTGGAAAGCTATCCGGAAGCGGAATTCGGGCATTTGACCGGTACTGTAAGTGAAATAGATGCAAGCCTCCAAAACGGTGCTTATCCGATAGACATCTATATCCATGGTACGATAACTAATTATGGTAAACAGATCAAGCCAATTACAGGAATGAGTGGCACAAGCAAGGTTATTGTCGTCTCACATCCATTAATAATGAAGTTTATAAGTCCATTAAAGCAGATCATATTAAAATGAGTTTATTAGACGTCTATATAAATAAACATTAGTATTAACAATTAATTCTTTAAAAGATGAAAAACGGAAAAGAAGGTCTGAAAAACGACGACATCCAACTGCTTAGAACAGGGATGAATGATAATGTAAATCTCCTCAATGATGATGAGTTGGGAGAAATATTTGGCGGATATACCTGTGAAAAACATTTCTGCGAGCCGTCATATTCTAATGAAGATTGCGCACCATTATATTGTGGTAGCGGATTTAGATACTAATTCGATTGTCAAACTTTAGAAATGTGGCAACTGTAAGTGGTTGCCACATAGTTTTTAATACTCTATTATGAAATTTTCAATCTTCAATTATATAGTAAATAAAGAGAATAATTATATTTTAATATATAATACTCTCAGAGGAAATATTGCACGCATAAAAAAGAATCAGTACTCATTGGATAATCAGGAATTAATAAAATATAGTTTTGTCGTTTCAGATACTCAAGACGAATGTAACATTTATAAGTATGCATATTTCAAAAGAATTTTTGATAACAAAGCCTTAAATCTTAGTATTGCGACGACACTTAATTGTAATTTGCGATGTCCCTATTGTTTTGAAGAAGGAAACAAAGTGCCAGGAAAACTTACAGAAGATACAGAAAGTGCTATTTGTAAATACATTTACTCGAAACGAACAAAACAGATTAATATAACTTGGTTTGGTGGAGAACCCTTACTAAACTTCAGTTGTATTACAAATATTACTGAATTCCTTTTGAGGAATAGAATAAATTTTTCTTCTGGAATTATAACCAATGGCACATTATTATCAGAATATATTATATCTAAATTTGATGAATATAAAATCAGTACAATTCAAATAACATTTGATGGCATAAAAGAACAACATGATAAAAAACGATTCTTTAAGAATGGAAAAGGCACATTTGATTTGATTCTGTCAAATATTAGGAAGATAGCTCTAAATTCAAGAACTCAGATTTGTCTTAAAACAAATATTGATAAAACAAATATTAACTCATATAATGAACTGAAAAAACTGCTGTCAGAGCACTTCCATGAACAACTACAAACAAAACGATTAATTCTAACTGAAAACTATGTTCGCAATAAAACGAATTTTAGTGGATGCGATAATTGTTTATCAAATATTGAATATTTTGATTTTTTGCACAAAATCAACAATTACCCTATTACGATACCTACTATAAAAGGTCCGTGTCCATTGCGAAGTAGGTCTTCATTTGCTATTGGTCCAGATGGAAGTATATATAAATGTTTAGAACATTTGGGGAATAGAGATTTGGCTGTCGGTAATATTCAGAATCTTTCGATAAGTGTATTGAAGCAATCATCGTATGCACTAAATGATCTTCCTTTTGATGACACCGTCTGTTCGCAATGCAATATATTGCCTATTTGTGGCGGTGGTTGTCCTAATGAGAGGGCATTAAAGTTAGGCAATGATCGCCCATGCCCAGCTGAAAAATATTGTCTAGACAATATTTTATATTCATTATATAAATAATACATTTTATTCACTATTATTGTATATCCAATAATATAATATGCTCAAATATTAGCCATACAATGCTAAAAGAAAATTTTAAAGTACGATAAGTCATCATCTAATAATAAACATTAGTAGTAACGAATAGAATGAATAAATTATGCTTTACGCTGTTTTTCTTGGGCTTGAGCATTCAAGTTACAGCCCAAAATAAAATCACCGGGAAAGTGATTGCAGCAGATCACGAAAACATCATCTATCAAATTAGAGTGGAATATACCGATTCCAGCAAGTCAATGAACGGAACTTTTTATGATTCGGACTTTGAAATAACAACGGACTCTATCGGAGAAGTACGACTAACCGTCTCTTCAAACGGTTATGAAAGTTACCAAACACAAAAGGTATTGCAATCTTCCGCTATTGATTTAGGAGAGATTACGCTCTTTAAGAGAAGCGTGCAATTGGGGGAAGTTGTGGTTAGCGCACCTAAAATAAACATAAAACAGGATGGAATGGATTATACCATCCGGAATATTCAAGGTACTTATCTTGGAGATGCCGGAAATCTGTTAGATATGTTGAAATGGACTCCGGGTATTATGGTTCAAAACGATAATGCTATCTCTGTTGTCGGAAAAGGCAGTCCCATAATCTACATTGATGACAGAAAAATATCCAATAAATCGGAATTACTGACCCTACAATCATCAGACGTCAGTCGGATAGAAATTATCCGTGAACCGGATGCCCGTTATAAGAATGGGACTAATGCCGTTATACGCATATATATGAAAAAGCAACTGAAAGATTTTATCGGCATCAATGTTTCGAATACGGCAAGTGTGAATCGGCTTTTTAGAAATAGATCTTCATTGGACATGAACTGGAAATCCGGCATTTTATCAGGAAATACGTCATTTTCCTATAACCGTGACAACGGCAAGGATTACGAGACATCGGGGACCAATATCTATTCCGATAAAGCACCAATCTTTTCGAGCTTGTCGGATAAACGGACAATATCACACAGAAATGCTTATAATGTGTTTACCGGATTGAACTTTGCCCTCAGCGACAAAAGTAATTTGCGCATGCAATATGTAGGTGACTTCAATGATGAAAAAGTCAACAGCAAAACTGGGCAACAGAATACCGATAGAAAAAACGATGCAGTAGAGGAAAAGCAAATCAATTCCGACAAACCAAACAACAACAAGACCCATAGTGCATCCATAAGCTACCAGTTGGAGCGTAATGAAAATTCGTCCTTAAATTTAGTGGCTGATTATGCCGATGCCAACAAAAAGTATGATGAAACACTGCAAGAATATAACCTTATCGACAACTACATGAACCGGACGACAAAAAGCAATCGCGGCAACTACAAGACTTATACTTTCAGTGGGGATTACAGTTTTATGATGGGAAAGAAAGATTATGGAACTATAGGTTTCAGCTCCGGCATTGTCAACAGCAATTCAACTACGACCACCAATAATATACTGCAAAACATAGATATAGACAACCGATTTTTCAATGCCTATGGGACTTACCAGAAAAAATGGAAAAGAGTAAATGTCACGTTAGGCTTGAGATATGAATACGACTACATAAATACCCGGCAAGTGGAAATGGAAAGCCCAGAAAAAGTGAAGAAGGAGTATTCCGATTTGTTTCCGGACGTAAAAGTTACATATTCCTTAAAAAACAGAAACAAAATATCATTCAAGTACTCAAGGCTTATATTCCGTCCCGTTTTCTACGAACTGAACCCTGCAATTTACTATGAAGATTCTTTGCATTACTATATAGGCAATCCGTTGTTACGTCCATCTTATTCAAATTCTTATTCTCTGACATTCAACGTACAGAAGATTACCCTGAATTTAATCTACCGGCATAGAAAAGATGCTGTCAGAAGCTCTTACATACAGGATTCCTCAAATCCGTTTGTAACCGTGGAAACACCCGATAATATAGGAAAATCGGATTCGTGGGAATTCAATACGATATACAATTATTTCAAGAAAGGTTTCAATTTCTATGGTATGGGGCAACTGTTTTACTCGAAGTCTTCTTTTCCATATCTTGGTGAAAACGTATCGGAATCAAAGCTAAATGCGATGCTCTATTGGACAGCGAGCTACACATTGAAAAAGGAATGGAATCTATTTACCAACGGGTGGTATTCCTCTCCAAAACTGATGAATGGCGAGCATGTAGGCTATGCTTTATGCCTTAACGTAGGAGTTTCAACTAACTTCTTTAAAAAGAGACTGAATGCTTCACTTTCCGTCAATGATATCTTTAACAAAATGGTTACGCCAACTTACATGACGATACACTCCAATAATACGGATTATTGGAGGCGTAACAGATACGATTCACGAGGCGTCTCGCTCACGCTGCGCTATACATTCAATTCCATAAAGACAAAGTTTGAAAAAGTAAGAGGAAACGAAGAGGCTTTAGATCGTGCCACGGAAGAGGCTCGATAGATATTCAAACAAGTCATATAAACGATAAAGTTACAACATTGAAACTTAGCAACAATGAAATTCAATATTTAAGAATAGGAATGCTTCTCAAAAAGATAAAGTGGAATAGATGAATAGTAAAATAGATGTCATAGAAGACAGATTGAAGAATTTAGCAAATTCACTTCCATTAGGATTGTTCAAAGGCAGATTGGGAGTATGCTTATACTTGTGCAATAAGGGAAAAGATGAAATAGCGTCCGAATTATTGAATACTGTCAATGAGCATTTGCAATCCATGAAGGGTGAAATAAGCGTAAGTGATGGCCTCAGTGGAGTGGGATTAGCTGTGGATTATCTCATTAAAAAGGGATACATAAAAGGGAATACAAATACCGTATTACAGGAAATTGATAATCTGATTTTCAGGCAATTAGCTTTTGATAAATACAGTAAAATCTACGACATCAACCAATTGTTGCCGATATTGTACTACCTATCAGTAAGGTGGGAATCACAAAAAAAAGACAGTGAAGCGGAATATCTATTCAGGGAGCTTATTAAAAAAACGGTTAATAATCTGTATTCACGTACCGACTTCCAAAAGATAAGCGAACCCTTACATTATTCATTGGACTATGTAATCCCACAACTATTCTACGTAATGGGATATGTGGCTTCACTGGGTTTCTACAAGAATAGGATAGAAATGATCATGCGTGAACTTTCCCCATTGCTGTTCTCTATCGTTCCAAGAATACATGCCAACAGGCTTTACTTATTAACGGGACTTGACTATTTACTCAAAGAGATTCCAATGGAAGGAGAAGGAAATCGTTATCGGGGCCTTCTCTTGACAAGCATTGACGTTGATTATCTGCTTACGGAAGAGATGGGATGCAAGAGTATCTATGTAGAGAATGGAGTGGCAAGCTTGTATTTTCTGCTTAAGGCAGTGAAAGAGTATGCTGGAAACAGGATAAATTACCGGAACAAGATTATGCAAATTATTGAAGAATCTCCCGAATGGGATTTGCTTGAAAGGGACAATGCTTATCTGCGCTCACATACCGGATTGTATAATGGAGTTTGTGGAGTGGCTTGGGCCTATGATGTTATGGAGAAAGATAAAAGGAAAGAGGAGAAAGAAAAATGAAGCAGGATGCAACAGATATCACGTTCATGATACTTATCCGGCTGGATTCTATTGAAAGGCTGGAAAATATTATTGCATCTATTTCCGCACTATCACAGCACTTCAATACAACAGTCTATGTACTCGAAGCAGACCGGTATTGCAATAACGTACTGCGAACGATACTTGGCAATAAGGTGCGTTATGAGTTTGTGGAAGACGATGATCCCATTCTCCACAAGACCAGATATTTTAACCTTATGATGCAAAAGGTTGAAACTACCTTCGTCTCAATATGGGATGCTGATACAATAGTCGAAGATATTACTATCATAGAGTGTTTGGACAAGTTGCGCAGAGGTGAGGCTGATATTGCATTGCCTTATAACGGAGTGTGTCTGGATACATCTGATATTCTTCGCAAGCTATATTTTAAGAAGCAGGATATAGAGGTTTTCAAATGTAATACCGATAAGATGGATAGGCTCTATAATCGTATCTTGACAGGTGGGGCAGTTTTAATGAACAGACAAAAGTTTATTTCCATAGGAGGAGAGAATGAAGTGTATTACGGATGGGGGGATGATGATTACGATCGCTATATCCGCTTTATGAATCACGGTATGAAGATTTACCGAAGTAAATCGGTTTTGTTCCATCTATCGCATCCACGTGGTGAGAACAGTGGATTTAATACGGAGCTACGTCAAAGGATATCAAAAGGGGAATTGTATAAAACGCAAAATAGAATGAAATGAATATATTGGACAGAATAATATTGAAAACCATCTCACGTCTTGCCTTAAAAAAAGGAATTACATTTAAGGCAGAGAAACTATATTGGCGGTTATTCAGTATCTTTATTCTGAAAGCTCCCGATATATATTTTAGGCGTAGTGCGTTGTCCGCCAAATATCTTCATTTAAAAATTAAGATACTGGCGCTATTGCGCATGAGACTTCACATTCAAGCTGAATGTAAGGGGTGCACAATTATGTCCGGACATTTTGCGGAAACAGCTTTCTATATAGAAGACTTCGCTTGTAGCATTCTTATGAACAAACGAACTAAAGAACTTACGGTTGACATAACACTGAATGAGGATATTACTCTGGTACTAAAGTGCATTAAGAATGCAGATAGCCAGGAATTCTTTATCAAAATACCGGATGTATCCCTCAACAAATATAAGCAGCTATTTAATGGATACTTTATTTCGGAATTCATGAATTCCATTCATTCAGACTCCGCAATGACAATAATGTGTTACTATAAGTACGATAACATAACATTATATCCAAGGATAAATGCCGTATTCCAATATGATTCACTTGATATTGAACCAACAGGCTGTGTATTATCAAAAGAATATATCATTGGCAAGCTGCGCAAGAATAATCACCTTTCAAGCCACTACTTAAATTATGAAGCTATTCCAGCAAAGATACGTGGTGCAGTAATATGTACAGAAGATCCATCTTTCGGATTGCATAAAGGAATAAGTCAGATAGCTATAGGATTGGCACTACGGGCAGATCTCAGTCAAAAGAAACTTTCAAGGGGTGGAAGTTCCATTAGCATGCAACTGATAAAGAATGCGTTGCTCTCGCAAGACCGTACTCTATGCCGTAAAATAGAAGAAGCCATTTTGACGCTCTTAATGGAGAATTATTATAAGGTAAGCAAGCGTGATATATTGGAAATGTATCTGAATATGATAGAGTTTGCTCCTAATGTATACGGCATAGAGGATGCTTCGTTTTTCTACTTTGGGAAATCTTGTACCACGCTCAGTATTACGGAAATAGTAACATTGACTTATGTCATTCCACGCCCCATTTTTTTTTATAAAGCGCTGTTACAAAAGACAGAACAATTAAGCACTAATTTATATCGTCATGTAACTCATTATTCCAAAGTTTTAGTAGATAAAGGTATCTGTACGAAAGAAGAAGCTTCGACAGATGAACTAGAATATATCAGTTTCTCCAATAGATTCGGAAAGCTTCCGGTGAAAAAGGAGAATAAAAGTATCTCCATTATCAACACTTTACACCCCGCCATTAGGGAAGAAGTTAAAAGACTATTTTATGAAGTCAACTCACGATTAACCACTTCACAAATGGTAATTATAGCAGGACTACGGACATTTGAAGAACAGAAAGTCTTATATGAGAAAGTTCCTAAAGTGACAAATGCTAAGCCTGGACAATCGTTCCATAATTACGGTCTGGCTTTCGATTTTTGCCTATCGGTAGATAATGAGTATGTATGGGACAAACAGGCTGATTTCGATCAAAATGGTACGCCTGACTGGTCTGTAATAGTGGAAATATTTAAGAAAGTAGGATATACATGGGGAGGAGACTTTAAAGAAATAAACGACACGTCACATTTCGAAAAGACATTTGGGTATTCGTGGGAAGAACTGTATCGGAAATATAGCAAGAAACGGAAATCAGATAACTACATTGTCCTTTAGTTATCCAATTGCCAATTTTAGAACACCTTGCTTTGGTTTTGATCTGATAATTCCCTCATCTTGCTTTGGTTTTGTGTCGAATAAATGTATTTTTTGGTTTGGTTTTGGTCTTTATTTACTGTTTTTACACTGAATATTAATCTATTGGCCATGTTCCAACGATTAGCACTTAAAGCCTTGCAGCAATGGGTGGATAAAGAAGAACGTAAGCCACTTGTACTGGGAGGAGCAAGACAAGTGGGAAAAACGACACAGGTAGAACTCTTCTCCCGAAATTTTGATGTATTTATCAATCTGAATTTAGAGGAGAAAGAAATACATGATTGTCGGCGGACTGCCCGAAGCTGTAAGAGACTATGCCAAAAGAAAAGACTGGGTGAGTCTGAATGAAATCTTCAATTCCCTGCTTTCCGGCTACAAAGATGATATTGAGAAATATGCACAGAGATGCAGGACAGCCTGTTATTCACTCCCGAGACGGATGATTTATGGAACAGCACAATAGCCGAGCAAATGGTTGGGCAGGAACTTTTGGGAGCGTCTTCCACATTCGGAGTCAAACGGATGTTTTGGGTTCGCGATGCACGCAACTCACAGGCTGAAGTCGATTTCGTATATAAGTACAAGTCCCATTTGCTTCCCATAGAAGTAAAAACGGGAGATAATTCGAAGCTACGTTCCCTGCATCAGTTTATGAANGAATCTAAAGAGAATATTGCCATACGTGTATGGAATGGGGCGTTTAGCTCTGACAATATCCAGTTGCCCTCCGACAAACAATACACACTACACAATATACCGTTCTATTATGCAGGACAGTTGGAGTCTTTCCTTTGCAAACTGTTCTGACAAGCCATATAGTATGCAAACATTCCCACAATATTTATGGAATTAACACAGAGTATTAGCGACGCAACAAGTACAACATGCACCGGGTGAAATTCCTCTGGAATATTCAGAATACAGCCATTTCATACTAGTAATAGAAAAAGCGAAGGAAGCGTGTGTGTATAGCCATCAAGCAATATCAGATAATTTCAAGGATTTCCTCGATATGATCGAGATAGGTAAGGGAGGTATGCGTTCTGTAGACCTCATCTTTCATATAAGGACACTATTGCTGTATTAAGATTCAAAATAACGATAGAGATTGCTTGTGTACAAACGCAAAAATCCGATATAACTCCAATGCAACCTCTTATATCCTCTTTATGTAATAGGGATATATTGTTCTCTCCTTGCTTCAAACGTAGGAATCTATCGCATAAAAGATGTTATATAGCACATGTATACTCATTTGAGAATATAGTAAACTCAGCAAATCTAGCCACTCACATATATTTGTCCTCGAAAAAATAATCAAAATCGAATAACCATGGATATAGCAAAAAGATGTGATGCCAACCCTCTGTTAACTCCTCGGGATCTAAAACCCGGAATAAAAGGAATGGAAATAACCTGTTTATTAAACCCCGGAGTATTCAGATATCAGGGAAAAATAGGGCTACTCCTCCGCGTAGCCGAACGTCCTATACAACAGGAAGGAATTATTTCTTTTCCGGTATATAATAAAGATGGCAAGATAGAAGTGCTGTCGTTTTCTAAGGATGATCCCGAATTGGATGCATCTGATCCCCGCGTGATAGGTTATAAAGGGCAAAACTACCTGACCACAATGTCTTATTTACGATTTGTTTTCAGTCAAGATGGTATACACTTTAAAGAGTATCTGGAATTTCCTCCCATCTTCGGAAAAGGAGAATTAGAATCTTTCGGCATAGAAGATTGCCGTGTAGCAACTTGTAAAGACGGGTTCTACATGACCTATACTAAAGTATCTCCGGTAGCGGTAGGAGTAGGATTAATTCATACTCTTGATTGGAAAGAATTTACCCGTCATGGCATGATCTTTCCCCCTCATAATAAAGATTGTGCCCTGTTTGAAGAAAAGATAGGAGATAAATACTTTGCACTGCATCGTCCGAGCAGTCCGGAACTCGGGGGAAACTATATTTGGCTGGCTGAATCTCCCGACCGCTTACACTGGGGTAACCACCAGTGTGTAGCCACTACACGCCAAGGGATGTGGGACAGTGCACGAATCGGTGCAGGAGCATCTCCTATTAAAACCCGGGATGGATGGCTGGAGATTTACCATGGAGCTGATTCTAATAACCGTTATTGTCTCGGAGCTTTGCTTCTCGATTTGAACAATCCGGCCAAAGTTATAGCCAGAAGTGAAGAACCTATTATGGAGCCTGTTGCGGATTATGAACAAACCGGTTTCTTCGGCAATGTAATCTTCACTAACGGGCATTTGGTGGAAGGAGACCAAATAACAATGTACTATGGAGCTAGCGACGAAGTCATTTGCCGGGCAGAGTTGTCCGTTCGTGAAATATTAAACTCTTTAAAGAAATAAACTCGCACACCATGAACAAGCTAAAACAAGAATATTTGTTTTTCAAACAGCAAGAGCATAACATGCGCATATTGCTAATAACCAACATGCTGTATGCTTTGGTGCTCCCCGTTGTAGAAATTTTTGTGGGTGCGTACATCATGCGTAATACCAGTGATCCTATAATGGTTGCCTTTTACCAATTGGCCATGTATATAGGTATTGTTACTACTTCGTTTGTCAACGGGTTCTTACTAAAAAAGTATAAGGCCCGTACACTTTATGCAGCTGGCATCTTGGTAAGCGGCATTTCCATGTTCGGGATGATGGCAATCCACTCACTCGGTTTTTTGGAACTGGGAATAGCAGGATTCCTTTTGGGAGCTGCATCCGGCTTCTTCTGGACGAACAGGTACTTATTAACTCTTTACAATACGAAAGATGATAACAGAAATTACTTCTTCGGACTGGAATCATTTTTCTTTTCCATTGCTTCTATTGGCATTCCTCTAATTATCGGTGCTTTTATCAGTAGAATAAACGGAAAAGAGGTATTAGGTATGGTTTTTGACATTAACAGATCTTATCAGGTAATAACGATGGTAGTGGCCTTCATCACAATTATTGCATGCGGAGTCCTGTGGAAAGGGAATTTTACTGTACCGCGAGAAACTTCATTTCTCTATATCAGGTTTCACCGCTTATGGAAAAAAATGTTGTTATTAGCTTCACTAAAGGGAATGGTACAAGGTTTTTTAGTGACCGCACCGGCCATTCTTGTTCTTAAATTAGTAGGAGATGAAGGGGTGCTGGGGTTAATTCAGGGAATAAGCGGAGCGCTTACGGCCATATTGGTTTATGTATTAGGTCGGATAGCCAAACCCGAAGACCGATTGAAAATTTTTGTAGGGGGTCTGTTAGTCTTCTTTGCCGGAACATTATGTAACGGAATGCTGTTTTCTGCTATCGGAGTAGTTCTCTTCGTATTATGCAAAGTCATTTTCCAACCTTTATTCGATCTGGCTTACTTCCCTATTATGATGAAAACCATTGATGTGGTTACCAAAATAGAAAAGAGGAATGAATATGCCTATATTATGAGCCACGAATTCGGACTCTTTTTGGGAAGGGCTTTCGGATTACTTCTTTTTATCTTTCTGGCTTATGGTGTTTCCCAGGACTTCGCTTTAAAATATGCGTTGATCATTGTAGCCGGATTGCAACTGTTGGCTTATCCACTAGCTAAAAATATAACGAACCAAACTAATATCAACAAAGAAAAATGAAAAGTAAGAATATTCTATTATGCCTTTTGGGTGGTTTGCTGGGGGCTTGCTCTCTATCTCAGAAAACTTTTGGAGACAAAGTCACACAAGCTTCCATCAGCAGGGTGGATTTAATGCCCGATATCCCTGAATCATATCAGATGCCCGACTGGAAAGCTAAAGCAAAGAAATATGATCAGTTTGCATTCAACTGGCATAATCCCAGCAAGGCAGGAAATCTGATATGGCTTGATGATCATCACCGGAATATTGATCAGACGACCTTTGGATTATATACCGCTATTGGCGATATTCGTCAAGGCCCAAATCACAATGACGGAGAATTTCATGAAAGTCTTAACTCCCTTTCGGCTATACTGGGAGCCGGATTGGTAGACATTGATAAAACCAATCAAGATGGCTATAACTACGTCAAAATGGTACAGAATTATTTCAATTGCGACAACGGATGGAACATCATGATGAATAATACCAATCCGTCGGTAAAACAATTGGGAGGGGGATACGGCCGGGATTGGTGGTACGACGTATTGCCCAATGCATTATACTATGCCGTTTGTGATGTATTTCCCGACGTATCAGGAGCCGAGAAGATACAAAGATCCATTGCCGAACAATTCACCAAAGCCGATTCTGTATTAAATGGAAATTACAATTATTCCTATTTCGATTATGGAAAAATGAGAGGAATGGTTAGTAATCTACCGTTGCAACAGGATGCAGCCGGAGGACATGCTTACGTATTGCTATGCGCTTACCATAAATTTGGCGATCCACGCTATCTGAAGCATAGCAAAAGTGCTGTTGAAGCCCTTCTTTCCCAAAAAGAAAGCCGTTTCTACGAAGCTTTGCTTCCGTTGGGAGCTTATACGGCAGCTTATCTAAATGCGACGGAAGGGATGCATTACGACGTACACAAGCTACTGGACTGGGTGTTTGACGGATGCAAAAGTCCGACAGGGCGGACAGGATGGGGAATCATTGTAGGCAAATGGGGTAATTATGATGTAAGTGGCTTACAAGGAAGCATCACCGACGGTGGAGGATATGCCTTTTTAATGAACAGCATTAAGCCGGTATGGCCATTCATCCCTATGGTCAAATATGAACCACAATATGCCAGGGCTATAGGAAAATGGATGCTCAATAACGCCAGCGCCTGCCGCTTATTTTATCCAATGGATATGGATTCCGTACATCAATGGGCTCCCGAATTCAGGAACTTAACAGATAATAACATTGCTTATGAAGGCCTGCGTAAAGAGGATGACTACGGAAAAGAATCGCTAAAAAGAGTTAGCCCTGTGGCTATAGGTGACGGTCCAAAATGGATTAAAGGTAATCCTACACAAAGTATGTTCAGCGTATACAGTTCCTCACCGGTAGGTATACTCGGTAGTATTGTAGATACCACAAATGTAAGAGGCATTCTCAAATTAAACTGTAATAGCACGGATTTTTACGCAGAAAGACCCTATCCGGTATTCCTCTATTATAATCCATACAAAGAAGACAAGGCCGTGGACTACCATACTTCACAGACTTGCGATCTCTTTGATATTGTGGCTAAAGAGTACGTAGCTAAAGGACTAAAGGCTAACGGAAGTTTTAAGATACCGGCAAACGAAGCCCGTGTAATTGTAGAACTTCCCGAAGGAACCAAACTCAGTTTAAGCAATGGAAAAATAATTGCTAATAAACAATACATTATTTCATATCATTAAATCTTAAAACCATGAGAAAATATTTAGTATTACTCATTCTCTTTCTTTTTGTCGATGCAACAACCTTTGCACAGCAGATGAAAAGAATATCCGGTTTGGTAACAGACCAAAATACCGGAGAAGCTTTAATCGGGGCCTCCGTAGTGGAGACCGGAACCAGTAACGGTACAATTACTGATATTGACGGTAAATACTCTCTGAGTATCACTTCAGAACAAGTTTCTTTCTCCTACGTAGGCTATGAAAGCCAAATTATTAAAGTAGGGCAAAGCGAAACGGTTAATGTGAAATTAGCTTCAAATAATAAATTGGAGGAAGTTGTAGTCATCGGGTACGGTACGCAGAAGAAAAGTGATCTTACCGGATCATTAGCTTCCATCAATAGTAAGGATATCAAGAACTATGCAGTATCCAATGCTTCGGAACTACTTAGCGGTAAAGCCGCCGGGGTATTCGTTGCTTCCAGTTCAGGACAACCGGGATCGGATGCCGTAATTCGTGTAAGAGGATTGGGGACAGTAAATGATAACAATCCGCTGTACGTTGTCGACGGACAGTTCATGGATAATATTAGCACTATAAATCCATCGGATATTGATCATATAGAAGTTTTAAAAGACGCTTCGGCTTGTGCCATATATGGTTCAAAAGGATCAAACGGTGTGATTCTCATCACGACAAAAGGTGGGGTTAAAGGACAGACTATTGTTTCATTGGATGCTTATACCGGAATAAAGAACAGCTATAAAGCACTAAAAATGATGAACAGTGAAGAGTACTATAAATTTATCAACGAAGCTTATAAAAATGATGCTAGTTTCCAAAATTCTATGAAAGACAAGTTTACCAACCAGTACAATAAAGGTTATGACACAGACTGGTGGGATGCTGTTACCCATACAGCTTTTACTCAAAATTACAACATTAGTGTCCGCACAGGAACAGACAAGTCACGTTCGGCGATCAGTTTAGGCTATGTGGACGATGAAGGTGCAATCATCACCACTAAATTCCGGAGATTGTCCTTAAAGTTGAGTCAGGAATACGACTTGAGTAAATATATCACAATAGGGGCCAACATAAATCTGGCCAAAATAAATAAACGCGATTCCGGGGCTATTCCATCTTTCGACTTTATTCAGAAAGCAGATCCGTTTACTCCGGTAATCAGCCCATTGGTAGATCCGTCTTCCGAGAATTACAATTATAACAAATATGCTCCCACCGAATGGTCATACGACCCGAATCCGGTTTCCATGCTTGAACTACCAAACAGATACAATGACATCTTCAATACCTTTGGAAACGTATATGCTCAAGTCAAGCTTCTGAAAAACTTGTCATACCGGGTACAGTACAGTTTTGAAAGATATCATGACACATTTAAGGACTTCCGCCCGATCTATTCTTCCACCTTTTCAGAGGATAATCTGGCAAATCAAGAGAGTAAGTATAGTGTAGAAACCCAGTTGACTAATAATAGCAATGTTACTTTCAATACTTTGGCCGAGCAACGCCTCAATTATAACACGACTATCGGAAAGCATAAACTGGATGCTATGGTGGCCATGACATACGAGAAGAATAAGAACGAAAGTATCAATGCCTTTAAGAGAAATGCTTTGGGTAACGAAGAAATTTACCAGATATTAGACGCGCAAACTGCAGGTGATAATGTTTCAGGATCTAAGGAGACCTCCTCCATGTTATCTTATCTGGGACGTATCAATTATGTCTATGATGACCGTTATCTGGCTACGGTAAATTTCCGTGCAGACGGTTCATCCAAATTTGCCAAGAACAACCGTTGGGGTTATTTCCCCTCACTTTCCCTGGGATGGAGAATCAGCAATGAAAATTTCTTCAAGCAACTGAATATTGATAACACGATATCTGATTTAAAACTGCGTGCAGGATGGGGGCAAAACGGTAATCAACGCATAGACACCAGTGCACCGCTTACTTTAATCGGAACGAACAATAAGATGCAATGGTATTTCGGTAACGGCTATTCACAAGGTTATGTTCCCACTTACGTCGGAAACGAGGATATAAAATGGGAAACAAGCCAACAGACCAATATCGGTTTAGATATGGGGCTTTTCAAAAATAGTTTAAGTGTCAGCATGGACTTTTACGTAAAGAAGACCAGTGATATGTTGCTAAATATGCCAATTCCTTCGTTCGGAGCTTTTCCAAATAGTCCCTATTTCAATGCAGGTAACCTGAAGAATACCGGGCTCGAATTAGTGGCAAACTACCGTAATCATATCGGAAAGGATTTCAACTATAATGTCGGATTGAATATGTCTACTTATAAAACCAAAGTAACCAAACTGACTTCCGAGTATTTGAGTGGTGGTGTAAGCCGCACGTATGTCGGAGGACCGATTGGGCGTTTTTGGGGATATAAGCAAATAGGTGTTTTCCAAAATCAGGCCGAGATAGATAGCTATGTTGATAAGAATGGTACGAAAATCCAGCCGAATGCACAACCCGGAGACTTTAAATTCGCCAAATTGGGAGAATCCGGTGCATTGAATGATGATGATGACCGCACATTCATTGGTAATCCCAATCCTGATTTGATTTACGGATTCAATTTAGGGTTCACTTACAAAAACTTTGATGTCAGTATGGCTTTCCAGGGGACATTGGGTAATGATATTTGGAATGTAGCTAAGGGTACTCTCTCAACTGCCGGCCGTCAAAATGCACTGGAAGAAGCTTATACTAAAGCATGGACCAAAGAAGGTGATCATGCCAAATACCCCCGCATAACCAATTCCGACACCAATAACAATATGAGGAATTCTTCTTTTTATGTGGAGGACGGTTCTTACTTGCGTTTGCAAAACATGCAAATAGGATACACCATCCCTGAAGTGCTCTGCCGGAAAACAAAACTATTCTCCAGTTGCAGGGTTTATATCAGCGGACAGAATATATTTACTTTAACCAAATATACAGGACTTGATCCTGAACTCGGCATTAACAGTCCTTTGGATATGGGTGTGGATAATACGCACTATCCGACCTCACGTACCTTCACTGTCGGAGTTAACATGCAATTTTAACCGAATTAACAGAAAGTATTATGAAAAGAATAATATATGCCATTTGCAGCCTTTTTATCGGAATGGGATTCTATAGTTGCTCACTTGATGAACCGAGCTATGGCAAAACAACAAGCAAAAACTATTATCAAAAGGAGAGCGACATCGAGCAGGCACTTACCGGTGCTTATCTACAATTAAGAACCACTTGGAAAGAGTATGCACTGAATCATTACTTTATTGGTGACTGTACCACAGACGATGCTTTAAAAGGTGGTGGTGGCGACGGAGACCGGGCGGAAGTTCAAGATTTATCCAATTTCACTGTTTATACCACCAACGGTGAAGTGGGTCGTCGTTGGGAAATCCTTTATCGGCTGATCAACCGTTGTAACGATGTGATCTACTACGCTCCGAATGCCACAGGCGATAAAGAAATACTGACCCGTTATGCCAATGAAGCAAAAGCATTAAGAGCTTTCGGCTACTATTGCTTGGTCACCAGTTTCGGCGGAGTACCACTGATTACTACTCCTATGCAACCGGAAGATATCTTGAAAATTCCACGCTCAAGCGCCGAAGAGGTATACCAACTCATCATATCCGATCTGACTGATGCATCGCAACTCCCTTCCAAAGGAGAATATGATGCGGAGAATGCTTATAGGGTTACCCGAGGTTTTGCCAAAACCATGTTGGCCAAGACTTATATGTTCAGAGGAGATTTTGCCTCAGCTGAAACAGTTCTTCATGAGATAATAGATGTGGATAAAGATTATACCTTATTGAGCGATTATGGCATGAACTGGAGGCCGGAATATGAGAACAGTACGGAATCCGTATTTGAAATCGCTAACAAAGTTTATGACAAGACCGTAGCAACGGGAACCAATGTACCCCACTTCTTTACAAGCAGACGGGTTACTGGCTATCAGGGATACGGTTTTCATATACCAACCCAAGATCTTTATGCTACATACGACTCCGATGATCCCCGTATCACATATGTTTTTACGCAGACAGGAGACCGGTACGTAGGAGACGCCGAGGCACAGGACAATTCCGAATCACCAAGCGGATATCACGATTATAAGATGACTGTTCCCGCCATTGAAAAAAAAGGCATGGATGTATGGATGATCAGCTATAATATTCGCCTGATACGCTATTCGGATGTGCTATTGATGTATGCCGAAGCACTCAATGAGAATGGTAAAGCCGCCGCCGCTTTACCTTATCTTAATGAAGTCAGAGAACGGGCACGCAATAGTAATCCGGTAGATCCACGCAGAGATAGACAAACCTATATTCCCCCTACAACAGGAAATACATTGAAGAATATTACTGAAACCGGACAAGACCAATTGCGCAAGCTTATCTGGCACGAACGTCGTTGTGAACTTGCGATGGAAGGATGGAGACGGGACGATTTGATGAGACAAAAACGTTTTGGCACAGTTATGCGTAGTTATGCAAGTACATATAATACAACTAAAGGTGCTAATTTTGATGATAATCGGGATTATTTACTCCCGATCCCGCAAGGTGAACGTGATAAAAGTAACGATATTTTAACTCAAAACCCAGGTTATTGATCAACAATCAATTGAAAATATAAATAGTAAATAAAGAGATTGCGTCAATAGCTTTAACTTATGTTTCACCCTATTACAGAGATTTCCGAGCATAATGATGATGATGAAACATGTTTTTTTTGCAATCTCTTTTAACTTTGATAAAATTTTTCGGGAAGTGTGATAAAAGGACTTTGGCAAAATGCTTAAAGATGAATTTTATCACACTTTCTTTTACCTTAATTACCGTCAAATCTTAATATTGTATCTGAACCTATCCTTCCTTATCCCTGCATAAACCGGATTTTTTATTAAATTTGTTATCACGATAGCTCATTAAATCAAAATGCATTCAAATGAAAAAACAAGTTGTGACTTTAACTGTCTGCTTTCTCTTTGGTCTTCTGGCTATTCCCCAGGAAATAAAAGCTTCTTATGTAGTTAAATATATATCAAACCTCAATGGATTGACCAATAACTCCGTAAATTGCATTCTGGAAGACAAAGAGCACACTATCTGGATAGGAACATGGGACGGACTGAATGCATATAACGGAAGGGATATACTGACTTTCAGGTATAAAAAGAACGACCCGAATTCGATCAGTAACAATATCATCAGACAACTCATCGAACAAAATCAGAACCTTTGGATCGCAACAGACAACGGCATCAATAAATTAGACAAAACAACTCACCAGATCACAAGGTACTATTTACAAACCGGCAATCAAATTCCCAATCAGGAAAAATCATTTATCCTTGGCAAAACCAGCCGGAATCGCATCTTCTGTCTGGTAAAAGGAGTCGGGTTCTTTAGCTATAATCCCGACAATGATGCTTTCACTCCTATTCAAACGAAACTGGCAAGTAAAATCAAAAATTTTGTAGTGGCTCCTTCAAACCAGATTTTATGCTTATTGGCGGACGGAAGAGTAGGGCACTTGACCTATGAACAATTAGGCTCATCCGCATCAATCCGGTACTTGCAACCAATCGGTTCCAACATGTCTGTTAGCAAAATATTCTTTTCAAACAATCACTTCATTTTAAACTTCAGAAACAGACTCTCCATACTTCATTCCGATTTCACTCCGGCTCAAACTATTGAATTAGATATAGCTAAAACCGTATCGGATGTCAAAATCATTGGAGATTTATTATGCATCAGTTTTATAGAAGGAAGTTGCATTCGCTACAACTTAAAGAAATCAAATTATTCCTATTGGGAAGAACTTCCCCGGCAGCTATCTATCTTTACTTTATATTCCGGTAGCCAGAATATCTTATGGATAGGGAGTGACGGACAAGGACTTATACAACTTTATCACTATAACTCGAAATTTACCACTATCCATACTTCCCATCCGGTAAGAGCTTTCTGCGAAGATGGTAAAGGGCATATCCTGATAGGCACTAAAGGCAGTGGCATCAAATTACTGGATACTGCTAAAAATGAACTTCACGATTTTCTTTCCGAATCCCAAGGACTTATATCCAATTCCGTATATGCTTTAAAAAAGAACAGTTCAAATGAGATCTTTATCGGCACTGAAGGAACAGGTATTAATATTTTGGATGGGAAAACCGGGAAATTGGAAAAGCTTAAAATACCATCCAAACATCCCGCCTTTAAGGCCGTATACAATATTTGTTTTACCAACCACGACTCACTATTATGGCTCGGAACCTCGGGGTACGGACTTATAAAAATGAATATCAGCAAAGAGAATGGTACTTATAAAGTAGATGGATTCAGGCAGTATGCTTCAAACGACAGGAACAAATCTCTTAATAATGATGTGGTTTACGCCGTCACATCCGACACAGATGAGGATGCGCTTTGGTTCGGGACAAGAGGAGGAGGATTAAGTAGAATTGATATTCGTGAAAACAATATCAAAGAGATGGGTAGTAGCATTATGTTGACAAACAATGATGTATTGTGCTTGCGAAGGGAAGGAACTGATATTTGGATTGGCACAAGCTATGGTTTGAACCGATTGGAAAGGAAAGGTTATGAACACAGGCTGGTACAATACGCCGATGAAAAGTTAAATAATAAAACCATACACGGAATACTGAAAGATGTAACTGGCAACATATGGATCAGTACCAATCAGGGCCTATCCTGTTTAAATATCCGGAACAATAAGACAGAAAATTATACATTGAATGACGGCTTGCAGAATGATGAATTCTCCGATGGCGCTTACTTTAAGGATAGCCATAATAACCTGTATTTCGGTGGAGTAAACGGGTTGAGCTATTTTAATCCTCAAAGTATTCACGTACGGGCGTTCAATGCACCGATCACGTTAAGCAATCTAAAGATATACAACACTTTTCAGGATGTAAACCATCGTATTCGCAACGGAGTGCTGAACTTAACTTACGAGGAAAAGTTCGTCACCTTTACTTTTCTTACAAAAGATTTCATCAACAACGAAAACTGTGAATACGCATACCGGCTGAAAAACCATTCGGATGAGTGGATCGAAACGGGAAACAATCCCAATATCATCATCGCACAACTTCCTCCCGGTAAATATGTACTCGAAGTAAAAGGGAGTAACGGTGATAAAGTCTGGAGTAACAATATATACAGGCTGACAATTAAAATGGGATATCCATGGTGGCTCGGAATGCCGGCATTAATGATCTATGGATGCATCATTATTATCATCATAATGATTGCCCGTTCCGTAATCAGAAATCGTATACGCATGAATCGGCAAATTTTTATTGCAGAAACAGAAAAACAACATGAACAAAGAATGTATGAAGCACGACTCAATTTCTTTGCAAACGTCGCACATGAATTTTTCACTCCCCTCACTTTAATTTATACACCGGCACAACACTTGCTTGAGCAACTCAAATCGGATACGGAAAGTCGTAAATATTTGGAGATCATTAAAAATAATGCGGAAAGAATGCAAAAGCTAATCAGCGAGCTAATGACCTTTACCAAAATAAACCCCGGGGAAATGTACTTAAAACCGGAGGAGATTAATATAAGAGATTTGATTACAGATGCATGCGGCAACTATATAGACATCTTACAAGAAAACAAAATAGAATTTAAAATGGAGATCCACAATACCGGTACCCTATTATCCGACCGGAATGCACTGGAAAAAATTATCTTCAACTTGCTTTCTAACGCTTTTAAATATACCACTAAAGGAGGGTATATTCATTTGGAAGTGACACAGGATATTCGTCATGGCAACACACTGAATGTCATCATTAAAAATTCCGGTAAGGGACTTACCGAGCAACAAATGGCGGAAATCTTCAATAAATATAAAATCTTTGATAGGCCCAATCCCGGAAACTCGGTAAGCAATGGCATCGGACTGAATTTGACCAAGAACCTGACGGAAGTGCTCGGTGGTAAAATAGAAGTCCATAGCGAATTGGGAAGATATGTCGAATTTGCTGTCCTCGTTCCTCCCCTACCTGCTCCGGCAGGCGACTTGTCCGTCCAAACCAATACAGCGGATAACCGGAAAGGCGAAGAAATCACGGTAAAAGAGCTAAAGTCACGTCAAGATACGGTTGTCCTCATCGTGGAAGATGAAAATAACATCCGTGAATTATTAAAGGATGTCCTTTCGGATTATATTATCCAGGAAGCTAAAGACGGTGTGGAGGCATTGGATTATATCGGACGAAACCATCCCGATGTCATTATAACCGATATTATCATGCCGCGTATGGATGGTTTTTCACTCATTGATCACTTGAAAGCGGATCCCAAAACAAGTTATATTCCCATTATCTCTATTTCGGCCAAAGTAGCTATTGAGGACCAGATCAATGCTTATAACCATGGTGCAGATGCCTATATTACCAAACCATTTCATCCGAAGCATGTCATATCGGCCATAGAAAACTTGTTAACAAGGCAGGCCCAATTAAAAGATTATTTCAATTCCAGTTTATCCTCTATAAAAATCAAAGATGGTATCATATTGTACCCGGAGGACGAAAAGCTAATCAAAGAGGTCACCGCATTTATCAATGATAATATAGATAATGAGAAATTATCTCCAGAGTCCATTTCTTCCTTTATCGGAGTAAGTAAAGCGACCCTTTACCGCAAGTTTAAGGAAGTGCTAGATAAAACGCCAAGCGAATTCATTAGGAGTATACGCCTGGAACATGCCGCTAAATTATTAAAGACAACTAAAATGACCGTTTCGGAAATTATGTTCCAATCAGGCTTTTCCAATAAATCCTATTTCTATCGCGAATTTCAAAAACAGTTTCAGCAATCGCCCACTGATTATCGGAATCAGTGAAGATGCCATTCTCATGAAGTTCTTCTTCAAAAACATATTTCAGTAATACTTCCTTAATACCATCTCTATATATTCTCCACTATTTTACGCTTTAGCTGAGGCTTGAAAAGGTAAAGGCTGAGTGGAGATGGTATGGAGATGGTACGGAGAAGGTGTGGAGATGGTATCCCCTTTCTATTAACTTAAGCTTCATCCTTTTCGGATCTTATGCTTGGTTAAATATAATAACACAGTAGATAAAGGACAGTTGATGCTTATTGATATCGACAAAAAGAATAGTTGTATGATTCTTTAGCTTTACTAATATAAAGTATTTTGAAATAATGTTTTCATAGAAAATGTATTTCTGCATAAATTGATAAGTAATTGAGGATAAAGACAAGTATTGTAAACAAATGAAAACTATATTTCAATAATTTTCAATGTTTNATGTNTGTTTTGTNTTTATATTTGTTGCTGGTATATATAAGAAAAATATGAATATAAAGATGTCNGTTATATTTCTATTCTTTCTGCTTGCTGTGGCATCACCTTGAAGTAACATGCTTGATGTTAAGGTGACCTATCGATTAAAATAACCTTAGAGTAATAATTATGAGAAATTACATTCTAGCCCTTCTTCTATTAGCGTCCAACTCTCTTTCTGCGCAGTATTGGGAACCTAGAGCCGTGTCCATGGACAAATATCAGGTGTTGGACTCCGCTTATATGAAAGTTACTTATAATCTTTTTTTTGTTAAGGATACACTAAAGACTCAGCAGAAGAGTGGTGATATACAAGCGCTTTTAATTGGAAAGAAAATGTCAAAATATTATAGTCAGACTTATTTCGACTATAATGAATATGTAAAAAGTCTGATAAAAAAAGGTGCAGATAAAGTTCCCAATGCAAAAGAAGGAACCAGTGGCTATGAGATATTCAAGAACTATCCTGCAGGTAAAATTACAGTCACAGATTTGGCGACTTTAATAGGAGGGAACTATTTGTATGTCGACGATCAGCATAATATGAATTGGAATCTAACGAATGAAAGGGCTATAATCTTATCTTATTCATGCCAAAAAGCAACAACAAAGTTTAGAGGTAGAGTTTATGAAGCATGGTTTACGACAGAAATTCCGGTTAATAATGGACCATGGAAATTTGGAGGATTACCGGGTCTTATCCTTAGGGTATCCGATTCTCAAAACTATTTTAAATTTGAATGTATCGGTATAGANCATCTTAATAAAAAGGAACCTATAAAGTTCTATAATCTGAATTATATGAAATCGACTCGTAAGGAATGTTGTAAGTTATACCGCAGACTGCACGATGATTTTGCAGGATTTAGAACAGTACAAGGAGGGAAAACCTTCGAAGTCAATCTTAACGGAGAAGCTAGGGAAGTGAAAATTTCTACAAGGAAACATCCATATAATCCAATAGAAAAAGAGTAAAATGAATATAAAGACGTTCATTACATATCTATTTTTATCTTTTATAACAGCATCTTATGCCACAATAAGTACAGCGCAGACAGTTGTTCAAGGAACTGTTACGGACGAGAAAGGACAGGGTACTTCGTATGTTTCGGTGGTACTGCGCCAACTTCCGGATAGTACCATTTCGAGCTATTGTTATAGTGATAATGACGGCAGGTATCAATTGACCTACAAAGGGACTTCAAAGCGTTTATTGGTGTCTATCTCGGGCATAGGCATTATTCATAAGTATAAAGAAATTGATAATCGGAGCCAAACTGTAAACTTTCGAGCTGTTGAAGAAGCCATTAAACTAAGAGAGGTTGTGGTGCAATCCAAAAGGATATGGGGAGCCAAGGATACCATCAATTATCTGGTATCTTCATTCAGTGATAAGAATGATGTCGTGATTGGTGATGTATTGAAAAAGATGCCGGGTATTACCGTAGAAGACGATGGCGGTATCAAATACCGGGGAAAGCCTATCAATAAGTTTTATATTGAGAATATGGATTTGTTGCAAGGGAGATATGGCATCGCAACAAATAATATCTCAGCGAAAGATGTATCTACCGTACAGGTTTTGGAGAACCATCAGCCAGTGAAAGCGTTGGAAAAAATTCGTATCTCCAATGATGCCGCAATCAATCTCAAATTAAAAGACAGTGTGAAAGGTGTATTGAGCATTATGGCTCAGTTGGGTATAGGAGCTTCACCTTTACTTTGGGAGAATCAACTGACAGGGATGTATTTTGCGAAAAANTACCAAAGCATAGTNGGCTACAAGAGCAATAACTCNGGCTTGGATTTATCCAGGGAACTCCGTTCATTCACTGCAAGAAACGCTTTTGAAAATGAAAANATACTGGGTGTGAGCATGCCTTCTCCTCCCTCTATTGATCAACAAAGNTACTTGTTCAACAACTCTAATGCGGTGACAGTTAATAATGTTTTCAAGACGAAGGATGATAATGAATTGAACTTCAATTTGTACTTTCTCAATGATCATGAAAATAGAGAGAGCAGTGCCCGTACATCTTATTATTTGCCGGGNCAAGACGTGNTGGTGATTGATGAAGATATGGCTTCCTCNAGAAATCAGGACAGGTTGGAGACGGAACTTCGGTACAACCGGAACAATAGTAACAATTATTTGAATAATTACCTGAATGCAGAGGGGACATGGGATAATAGCTTGGGGGCTGTCTTTTCGGGAGACGCCATTACGCAACGATTGAAGAANTNCACTTTCCGAATTAATAATTCATTTCAATGGGTGAAAAATACAGGNGATGAAAGAGGTTTTGAATTAACCTCTAATACCGGATTCAGGTCAACGCCTCAAACGTTATCCGTTTATCCCGGTCAATATGCCGACATTTTTAATNGNGGGAACCCATATACGATGTTACGGCAACAAGCCCGATTCAATAGCTTTTATCTGAATAATAGAATGACGCTTCTGTCACCTTTTATGGTTGGAGGCATACGTATCAGTCCCACTGCCGAAGCCAACTTGGAGGCGCGTAACTTATATTCCAAAGTTTATACTCAGGGTGAGCAAGGTGGAGCACTTGCTGTTAACCGGGCTGACAGCATGAATAATGATATAAATTGGTTGAAATATACTACCGGAGTGGGAGTTGGGTTGAAGTATGGTGCATTAAGAAATCTGAGGTTGGAAGTCAGTCTTCCGGTGTATTATCAGGGCATCTGTTTTGATAATAGGGTTAGAGCTGATAAAAACAATATTTCACGATTCTTTTTCCAACCTTCCGCTATATTGTCGTATGGTTTTTCAGATGCCGTCAATCTGGATGCAAATTACGGTTTTTATCATGCAACGGGTAGCCTGCAATCAATGTACACCGGATACATTCTTCAGAACTACCGCAGTTTGAATCGTTATGATGGTAATCTGGCAGAGNTGCAGGGTAATGGCGGGTCGATAGGCTTGTCGTATAAAGATCTGGGCAGCATGCTCTTTGCACGGGGAAATATAAATTATAATTATACTGAAAGTAATATGATGTATGGGCAGAATTTTAAGGGCATACTTTCCATAACCTCNGCCATAGAGCAGCCCAATTCACAACAAGGTGTAAGTATGGGGGGAAATATAAGTAAAGGTTTTGACTGGAAGAATACGCTTGTCACCTTGGAAGCGAATTATGGCATTAACTCTTCGGAGGTATTGCGGCAGAACAAACTGGTGGACTATAAAACCCATGGATTGAACATTACCGGAATAGTGAGTGGCCGGCCCTCTTCGTTTTTATCCTTTTCAACTAAAGGAATATGGGGGAGATACGATAGTNAGATGGATATGGAAAAGNCTCCAACGATAAAGTCGTTTGTCAATCAGACGTCCATGGATATCANTTTACCTAAGGACATTACGGTAAACCTCAACTATGAGTATTATTACAACAATACTTCCATGGGTGATAAACATCTTTCTTTCACCGATCTAGGATTGAGCTATACTTGGAAGAGGATTAGCTACAAGCTGTTCTGGAATAATATATTTGATACGAATCAATATGTTTCCGCTTATTATGGTGACTTGAATACTTATCAACAGATATATCAGATACGTCCAAGTAATATTATGTTAAGGGTAAGCTTTAAGTTAAGGTGATATGTACTATGGGAAATAGATATGAATTTATCCATTAAATCTTAAATAGAAATATGATGAAAAAATTAGTAGTCTTTATTTGTGTTATTTTAATGATTACCAGTCTTCATGCCCAAACAAAACCTAATTTTGAGACAATGGTAAATAAGTACAAAGTGCTGGATTCGGCTGATATCAAAGTAACCTACCGCCTATTGTCTGTAAAAGATACGATAAAGAAAAATGCGGAGGAGGATATTCAAGTGCTATTGCTTGGTAAAAACTATTCCAAATATTATAGCCAGGATTATCTGGAATATAACATAAGTTCTACGAAATTGGTACTAAAAGGAGCGAATGCTATACCCGGATTTAATAGAGATGGAGCGTATGGCTATGAAATATTCAAAAACATGAGAAACTCGGAAATGGAAGTGACTGACTTGGGCACCTGCATTGGAGGTAATTATATTTCTANAGAAGCGATCCCCACTATTGACTGGGAGATTGGAGATGAACATTGTAAAATACTGTCTTACACTTGCCAAAAAGCTACCGGGCATTTTAGAGGAAGNACTTATGAAGCCTGGTTNACAATGGATATTCCTGTGAACAANGGGCCATGGAAANTNGGAGGATTGCCNGGGCTCATACTTAAAGTTTCGGATTCACGCAATCATTATGTGTTCGAGTGCATCGGACTGGAACAATTAAAAACGAAAGAGGAAATACGTAAATATGATGTGAAGTATAAGGAAGCCAAGCGGGAAGAGATTGATAAGATATATAAAAGATTTCATAAAGACAACGTAGCCTACAATCTACTGAGAGGAGAATCTACGTTATTCTTGAATCCGGTGACACAAAAATGGGAAAAACAATACAATGCAAAGAAACCATTGCCTTACAACCCTATAGAATTAGAATAAGGCACAATGTGAGTTGCTTATATTGCTGATTTAAAATGTGAACGAAGAATTTAATAATTGCAAATAAATATCGATCGCTTCTTCTATCTCTCGTAAGAAAATAAACTCATCTGCGGTGTGCGAACGACTGCTTTTGCCTGGTCCCATCTTTAAAGAAGGGAACGGCATTAGTGCCTGATCCGATAAAGTCGGTGAGCCGAAAGGAGTACGCCCTAATGCGATTGCCTGTTTTACAATCGGGTGTGTTTCTGCTATATGTGAAGAGCTTAAGCGGAAAGAACGAGCCTTTGCTTCACACGAAATATGTTTTTGTATTTCATCAAATATTTCCTGGTTGCTGTAACATTCGTTGCTTCGGATATCCACAACGAAAGTGCAGCGATCGGGAATGACATTGTGCTGTGTACCGGCATTTATCTGAGTCACACTCATCTTGACAGGGCCCAATAGAGGCGATACTTTCTCGAAGCGGAAATCGCGGAACCATGCAATGTCTTCCAATACTTTATAGATAGCATTGTCTCCTTCTTCTCTAGCCGCATGACCTGCTCTACCTGTGGCAATGACATCCAATACCATCAATCCTTTTTCTGCAATAGCAGGCTGCATTTCTGTCGGTTCACCTACAATGGCAAATTCAATAGGCGGTAGTTGTGAAAGCACACTTTCAATGCCTTCTTTTCCGGAGACCTCTTCCTCACATGATGCCAGATAGATTAAGTTATAAGATTGTGTACTGCGGCATAACTGGAAAAATACTTGCAATAGACTGACTACGCTTGCTCCTGCGTCATTACTTCCTAGTCCGTAAAGTTTTCCATTTTCTTCTTGCGGGTTAAAAGGATCTTTGCGCCATCCGTTTACAGGCTTTACGGTGTCAATGTGAGAATTGAGTAGTATTGTTGGTTTTTTTAAATCAAACATCGGACTAAGGCACCATACATTATTCCCTTTCCTACCGGTATTCATTCCCCATGCTTCAATGTAATTCTGCAGGAAATCGGCGACCTCCGTCTCTTCGCGACTTATGGAAGGTATGGCAATTAATGATTTTAGAAGCCCCGCTGCTTCTGATGCTAAAGAAGATATATCGTAGTCCATAGATGTCTGTAATAAATTATATAACCTTGCAAACTTAGTGATAATTCTTGAAAAGAAAGTGAATAATATGAGGGAAAGTACTTTCGCAATTTATTCGGATATGCTCTTTCTTATGAAAAAGGAAAATAGTTTCAAATAAAACTAATACCTTTGTATCATATTTATCAATATAAGAAGATATGATTTATCATCATTTATCCGTCTTGGTTCATCGTCAAGCGGAAAAATACGGGGATAAAATAGCCCTGAAATATAGAAACTATGAAACCGCGCAATGGATACCTATCACTTGGAAGCAGTTCTCGGTCCAGGTAAAGCAAGTCGCTAATGCTTTGGTCGCTTTGGGAATTGAAGAAGAGGAAAATATCGGAGTGCTTTCTCAAAATAAGCCGGAATGTTTATTCGTCGATTTTGGCGCTTATGCAAACCGTGCAGTAACGATTCCTTTATATGCTACCAGTTCCCCTGCTCAGGTGCAGTATATTGTAAATGATGCAGGTATTCGCTATTTGTTTGTAGGAGAGCAGTTTCAATATGATGCGGCGTTTGGCGTTTTCGGTTTTTGCTCTACTTTACAGCAACTGATTATCTTTGACCGTAATGTGGTGAAGGATCCACGGGATGTCTCTTCCATCTATTTTGATGAATTGCTGGAGCAGGCTAAAGTGCTTCCCCACGCCGATGTAGTTGAGGCTCGTACAGCCCGTGCATCTGCTGATGATCTGGCAAATATACTCTATACTTCGGGTACCACCGGAGAGCCTAAAGGTGTGATGCTTCATCATTCCAATTATTTAGAAGCGCTTCGTATTCACGATATCCGGTTGCCTTTTATGACTGATAAGGATGTATCAATAAACTTTCTTCCGCTGACTCATGTGTTCGAAAGGGCTTGGTGCTACCTATGCATACATAAAGGGGTACAAATTTGCGTTAATCTCCGCCCGGCGGATATTCAAATGACTATTAAGGAAGTGCGTCCTACGCTGATGTGTAGTGTGCCTCGTTTTTGGGAAAAGGTCTACGACGGTGTACAGGAGAAAATTGCTCAAGAAACCGGTTTAAGGAAGTCGTTGATGCTTGATGCTATCAAAGTAGGAAAAGCTCACAATCTGGATTATCTGCGTAATGGCAAAACTCCACCGTTGCTTCTTCAGATAAAGTATAAATTCTATGAGAAGACTGTTTATGCTTTGTTGAAAAAAACCATTGGTATTGAGAATGGCAACTTCTTCCCGACTGCTGGTGCTGCTGTTTCTGATGAAATCTGTGAGTTTGTGCACTCGGTTGGCATCAACATGGTGGTGGGCTACGGATTGACAGAATCTACAGCTACGGTTTCCTGTTTCCCTAATGTGGGATATCAGATAGGTTCTGTCGGTGCGGTTATGCCCGATTTGGATGTTAAGATAGGGGCTGAAAACGAGATTCTACTAAAAGGAAAGACAATAACGAAAGGCTATTATAAGAAAACGGAAGCAACTGCTGCTGTGATAGATCAAGATGGTTGGTTTCATACCGGTGATGCCGGCTATATAAAGGATGGCCATTTATACCTCACCGAACGTATAAAGGATTTGTTGAAAACTTCTAATGGAAAGTATATCAGTCCTCAAGCCTTGGAGACGAAGTTGGCAATTGATCGTTATATTGACCAGATTGCAATTATTGCTGATCAACGGAAATTTGTTTCTGCGTTGATAGTCCCCGTCTATGGTTATGTGAAGGAATATGCTCACGAAAAAGGACTGGAATATAACAGTATGGAAGAACTTTTGCAGCATCCTAAAATACAAGGACTGTTCCGTGCCCGTATTGATACTTTGCAGCAACAATTTGCACATTATGAGCAGGTGAAGAGATTTACTTTACTTCCTGAGCCTTTCAGTATGGAACGTGGTGAGCTGACAAATACCTTAAAACTGAAACGTGCTGTTGTTTCGCGCAATTATAAGGAAGCGATTGACAAGATGTATGAAGAATAGGCGATAAGCTTTCGCTTTTTCATTAATAAATAATGCGGATATTGCAGAGGGTAATTCAAAACGCCGTATGCAATATCCGCATTCCTTATTTAAGTGTTTTGTTTATCGGATCGGAGTCACTTTATAAGGACTCTTTATGGCGTAGTGAGCCGCTTTTCGCGCTATTTCTGCATTCGTGGCACTCACTGTGGAAGGAGCAAACTTGCTGTTAAGTACAGACTTACCGGTAATTCGCTCAAACCAGGTACATGCGGCCGTGTAGCGTCCCAAGTCAAGGCTCAGGTGATAACTGTCACGGCAGAAATGGTCGCCAATCACACTGTTTCTTCCATTTTGTACTGCTGTTCCCGATGGAATCACAATGCGTATTCCTACTTTTTTTGTTGCCTCTTTTACCGATTTTACAATTGCGTTGTACATCGTAACCTGATCTTTGTTGTACTTACCAAAGTCTTCGTGGGGAGAGTTTGATTCGTAAGCCCATGTCGCATGAAACATATACTTTGCTTTTGGGTTTTTGGCATGAGCTTTGACGTAAGCTAACATGTCGGTCAAATAAGGAAAATAGGTGCTGATAATACCCGAGTTTCCGCTATTTTGCTGGAGGCTGATATAATCCCACCGTTCGTCTGTTATACCATCAAGTAAAGTGGCTTTCTTTTTGAGTTGCTTTGTACCGTCCGAATTAATCTTGCGGTATTCATAGTCCGCTTTATTGGTCAGGGTATTATTCCAATGTCTTTCAAGGGAACATCCTCCGATGTACATATTACCGATGATAAAAGTAATGTTTTGCTCTTTCCCTAATTCATACAAGTAGTGCTCTACCGCATCTTCGGAAAAACTATTGCCTATGGCTAATACACGAATGGTATCCTGCGACCAACAACTTAGTGTACTTAGAATAACAAACAGGAATGATACAAATAAATGACGTTTCATGTTCTTTTGTTTAGGTGTTAAATAAAAAACTGTGTCGGCAAATTTAATACTTTTCTTTTTGCCGGCACAGTTCATTGCCTAATATCTCTCTTTAAAAAGACGTCTAATTAGTATCCGAAAATATCTTCAGTAGTCAGTTCGGTTATCGGAGCAATCTTCTTCAGGTTCTCCATATCCAACTCTTTTTTGTCTCCTAAAATGCAGTAGGAGTAAGTGCGTCCTTTTACATTATTCTTTTGGAAGTTAACGACATCTTTCAAACTCATATTCTGAATGTCATTGTATGTTTTAATCCGGCTGTCGACATTCTGATTCAGATATTGAGCGCCTACATACGACCAGATAATATCCATCTTAGTGATACGTTCGGTACGCATACGTGCTATCATTCCTTCTTTTGCCAGTTTGAAGGCTGCTTCTGATTCGGGCATATTGTTGATGATATTATTGAATGTTTTTATGGCATCAATCATCTTATCGTTTTGGGTTGCAATTTGTGTCCGGAAGCTATATGGATCTTTCAAGTAAGCCGGCTTAGTGTAGTTTGCCCATGCAGAATAGGCAAGTCCACGACTTTCACGCATTTCCTGGAAAACGATAGAATTCATGCCTCCACCAAAATACTCATTATAAAGTTGACGGATAGGTTCCATCATCACATTAAATTTTTCGCCTTTGTTGGAGAGTTGAGACATATAAATCTGCTTCGCCTCATAAGGAGCAAGATAGATTTTGGTTTCGGTAGTAAGCTTCATCGGGAATTTATTACCCTCAGGAATAGCCTTCAGCATTTTGGGAGTTCGGTGAGTACTGTTGACGATTGACAAGAGTTCTTCCTTTTTACTTGGTCCATAATAGAGGATACGGTGTTTGAAGCTACTCAGTTGATGTATCCGGTTGACAAGCTGTTGCGGATTCATATTATTCAGTTCAGTCTCACTGAGTAAATTAGTCGCCGGAGATTTTGGTCCATAGGTGACGTAGCTGACTAGGCGGTTAAAGTTCTGTGATTGATTTAATTTACCGTCTTTACGAGCTTTTAATATGTCTTTCACCATATTGGCATAGGCTTCTTTATTTACTTGGGCATCTGCCATTAACTTTTCAAAAAGCTTCATTGCAGCCGGCATATTTTCATTCAAACCGGAGAGCACTACATAGGTCCGTTCACTACCTGGTGAGACAAAGAAAGAGCATGCCAGGCGGTAGAATTCACTTTTGACTTGTTCGGGAGTCATATCCGAAGTTCCCAAGTATTCCAAATAATCGGCTGCCGTTCCCAACGCTTTATCGTTATTATTTCCCATATCAAACAGATAAATCAACTGAAAGAGATCGTTTGATGTATTTTGCTTGTAAAGAACGGGGATATTTGATTTCGCATTCAGTTTAGTGAGATCTTTGTTATAGTCGAGGAAGACCGGTTGAATAGGTTGAACCTTACTGTCTTGTATTCCTTTCAGGAACGGACTTACAGCATCACGATTCATCACGATAGGAGTGATGGTCGGTTTTGAGATCTTCTTTTCATTCGGATCTTGTCCTTTCCTTTTATATATCAAAGCGAAGTTGTTGTCTTGAAGGAATTTGTTGGCAAAAGCCACAATTTCAGCCTTGGTCAGTTTGGACATTCTGTCCAGAGCTGTTACTTCATCTGCCCAATTGCTACCATTTACAAATGACTGTACAAACCAATCGGCACGCCCGTCATTGTCCTCCAATTGGCGAAGCTGCTGAAGCTTGAAATTATTGATATTGGCTTGCAGTATTTTCTCGTCGAAATCTCCATTACGTAACTTTTTTATTTCATTGAGTAGCAAATCTTTTACTTCATCGAGCGTTTGACCTTGTTTGGGACGACCCTGCATCATGAACGCACTATAGTCAGACATGGTCATCGGATAGCAATAAGCGCTTAATACCTTTTGCTGTTGCATTAAGTCCAAATCAATCAAGCCGGCTTGACCATTGCTTAAAATCTGGGAGATAACCTGCAATACTTCCACTTCGCGACTGGCGGCTCCCGGAAAACGCCATGCCAAGGATACACTTTCTGCATCGGGACCTAATACCTCTCGTGAAATCACATTAGCGATCTCATCCTCTTTCGGTAAGCTTAGCCTTGGTAAATTAGGATTAGGTTTCATCTCTCCAAAATATTTGTCGATTACCGATATCATTTGATCAGGATCGAAATCTCCGGAGAGGCAAATTGCCATATTATTGGGTACATACCAAACATTGAAGTAATTCTTAATGTTTGTGATGGATGGGTTTTTCAAGTTTTCCTGGGTGCCAAGTACGGTTTGTGTTCCATAAGGATGATGTGGAAACAAGGCCGATAAGGTAGCTTCATACACTTTGCGAGGATCGCGAGTCAACGACATATTCTTTTCTTCATATACCGTTTCCAACTCTGTATGGAAACCACGAATCACGCAATTCTGAAAACGCTCAGACTGGATTTTAGCCCAGTTCTCTATCTCATTACTTGGAATATCTTCGGTATAACAGGTTACATCAAAGCTAGTGTAAGCATTAGTCCCTTTTGCCCCGATAGCTGCCATCAATTTGTCATATTCATTAGGTATGGCATACTTGGAAGCTTCATACGAAATGCTGTCAATCTTATGATAAATGTTTTTACGTGCAATGCTGTCGGTTGTTCTCCGGTAGACTTCAAACATTTGTTCAATTTGATCAAGCAATGTTTTTTCCACTTCATAGTTTTGTGTGCCGAATTTATTGGTCCCTTTAAACATCAGATGCTCAAAGTAGTGGGCAAGACCGGTCGTTTCGGCCGGATCGTTTTTACCGCCTACGCGTACGGCAATGTAGGTTTGAATTCGAGGCTGTTCTTTGTTGACAGTCATGTAGACTTTTAGTCCATTGTCCAGTGTGTAGATTCTTGCTTTTAGCGGATCATTGGGTACTGTGGTGTAGCGGTAGTCTTTAGGACTTGCACCACTCATACTTGTGGCTAACAGTAAGAAAAGCGACAAGCTGAATAGTTTCAATAGTTTATTCATAAAGCAGACTTATTAAATGATATCTGCAAATTTATGCGTTTTTTTCATACCTTTGCAGTCTGAAACTAAAAATAATGACATAAGTATCCTTTTTGTTTGTAAAAACAATAGAATATAAAAGTATGATTACCATAGAGCAATTAAAAAGTATCAAAGAACGTACGGAAGCGCTATACCGTTATTTGGATATTGAAGGTAAGAAAATTCAAGTGGAAGAAGAACAGCTTCGTACTCAGGCACCTGGTTTTTGGGATGACCAGAAAGTAGCTGAAGCACAGATGAAAAAAGTGAAAGGTTTACAGCAATGGATCGCCGGATATAACGAAGTGAAAGTTCTTGCGGATGAATTGCAGCTTGCTTTTGATTTTTGTAAGGATGAATTGGTGACTGAAGAAGAGGTTGATGAAACTTATGCCAAAGCTGTTTCCGCCGTTGAAGCTCTTGAATTGAAGAATATGCTTCGGGATGAGGCAGATCAGATGGACTGTGTGCTTAAGATTAATTCCGGTGCCGGAGGAACGGAGAGTCAGGATTGGGCAAATATGCTTATGCGTATGTATTTGCGTTATGCTGAGACTCACGGTTATAAGGCTACTATTGCAAACTTACAGGAGGGCGATGAGGCTGGAATTAAGACTTGTACCATCGAAATAGAAGGAGCTTATGCATACGGCTATTTGAAAGGCGAAAACGGGGTGCATCGTTTGGTACGTGTATCTCCTTATAATGCCCAAGGTAAACGCATGACTTCTTTTGCTTCTGTCTTTGTTACCCCCTTGGTGGATGATACTATTGAGGTGAACATAAGTGTCGCTAACATTTCTTGGGATACATTCCGCTCGAGTGGTGCAGGTGGACAAAATGTGAACAAAGTGGAATCCGGGGTGCGCTTGCGCTATCAGTTTAAAGATCCTTATACCGGTGAGGAAGAAGAAATTCTTATTGAGAACACCGAAACACGTGACCAGCCAAAGAATCGCGAGAATGCTATGCGTCAGTTGCGTTCCATCTTATACGACAAAGAACTCCAGCATCGTATGTCTGAGCAAGCAAAGGTGGAAGCTGGAAAGAAGAAAATAGAGTGGGGCTCCCAAATACGTAGTTATGTATTCGATGACCGCCGCGTGAAAGATCATCGTACCAATTTCCAGACTTCTGATGTGAATGGAGTGATGGATGGCAAGATAGATGGCTTTATCAAAGCATATCTGATGGAATTTGCCGGTGAGGGGGAAGCGTAACCCCTTTCTATCTTTCATAATCTTGGACGGTTCAGCCCAAAACAATGGCTTTAATCTTTCAATGGAATAATGCATATCTAAGAATAGATTTGTATTACTCTCTCATATTAGTGCTTTATTTAGCCTATTTCTTTTGGAAACTTCCAGAATTTCTTTTTACTTTGTTTCTCGTTGAACTTTAAGACTATAGAAACTATGGGAAGAAATAATAAGAAAGAACTTCGTAAGAAAAAGGAAGAGCAGCAAGCTAGGAAAGTGATGACTATTATTGGTATATCTGCATTGATTCTTGTACTCGTAATGTTGATAGCTTACTCTTTTCTTGGTAATTGAAAGCAAAATGTCCCAAGAAATAGAACGCAAATTTTTAGTAAAAGGAGAGTATAAGTCGCTGGCTTATGCTCACAGCCGTATCATACAAGGGTATATTTGTAGTGCACGAGGTCGTACGGTGAGAGTCCGTATCCGTGACGGAAAAGGATACTTGACGATCAAAGGACCTTCGAATGAGTCCGGAACCAGTCGCTATGAATGGGAAAAGGAATTACCTTTGGATGAGGCGGAAGAATTATTGAATCTTTGCGAACTCGGAGTGATTGATAAGATTCGCTATTTGGTACGGGCTGGTAAACATGTGTTTGAAGTCGATGAATTCTATAGAGAAAATGAAGGGTTGACTGTGGCTGAAGTTGAACTGAAAACAGAGAACGAAGCTTTCGAAAAGCCCGATTTTATAGGAGATGAAGTGACGGGAGATGTACGCTATTATAATTCACATTTGATGAAAGAACCTTTTACCCGGTGGAACAGTTCCGAATAAACATGAATTTGAGTCTGTAATTGTTTTATTTACCTGATAAGATTTGGAAGAGCTATACAACTATTTGCCTAAAGAATTGGTTAACTTTGTATTAGTAACCTTGTTTTCTTTGCTGATCGGACTTTCCCAACGAAAGATCAGTCTGAAACATGAAGGAGAAACCACTCTTTTCGGAACAGATCGCACATTTACCTTTATTGGTATTCTGGGCTATTTACTTTATATGCTCGACCCTCTTGACTACCGCCTTTTTATGGGGGGAGGAGCTGTTCTCGGTGTGCTACTTGCGTTGAACTATTATGTCAAGCAGTCTCAGTTTCATCTCTTCGGGCTGACCACCATTGTTATCGCCCTTATCACCTATTGCATTGCGCCTATTGTGGCTACACAGCCTTCCTGGTTTTATATAATGGTAGTGGTGACTGTTCTGCTGCTTACCGAACTGAAGCACACCTTCACAGAGCTGGCGCAGCGAATGAAGAATGATGAGATGATAACTCTTGCAAAGTTCCTGGCGATAAGTGGTATTATCTTACCAATCCTTCCGAATAAAGATATTATCCCTGGTATTCCTCTCACTCCGTATACCATTTGGCTGGCTACCGTGGTTGTTTCGGGTATGTCTTATTTGTCCTATCTCTTGAAACGATATGTATTCAAAGAGTCGGGGATTTTGGTTTCTGGTGTCATCGGTGGTTTATACAGTAGCACTGCCACAATATCGGTGCTGGCTCGTAAAAGTCGTAAAGCATCTGAGCAAGAGGCTACTGAATATGTTTCCGCCATGCTTCTTGCCATAAGTATGATGTTTCTTCGTTTCTTACTTTTAATCGGTATTTTCAGCTTGCAAATATTGTTGGTTATCTATCCTTATCTTCTGCTTATGTCGGCTGTTTCTGCAGGAGTGGCTTGGTATTTTCATACCAAACGCAGAAAGACGGGCGTGTCTTTGGAGCAAACAGAGGAAGAGGACAGTAGCAATCCTTTGGAATTTAAAGTTGCGTTGGTATTTGCCGTATTGTTTGTAGTCTTCACTATTATTACCCATTATACCTTGACTTATGCCGGGACCGGCGGGCTGAACGCCTTGTCATTTGTCTCCGGATTCAGTGATATTGCCCCATTCATATTAAATTTGTTGCAAGGTACCGGAGTCGCTGCATTGGTTGTTACCGGTTGTTGTATGCAAGCAATCGTGAGCAATATGATTGTAAACATGGGCTATGCTTTGTTCTTTTCCGGGCTACGTGGTCCTCTAAGAAAAAAGATATTGGTGGGATTCGGTTGTGTAATAGGTGTTAATATTTGCTTGCTCCTGATCTTCTATTTCTTTTAATTAAGTTCGATCTTCATTTACATATCTTCTCTTTGTTCCTTTATATAGTCTCTGATATACAAACGAATTACTTTATTGTGCTTGTTTTATTTTTTTAACTACGATGTGATCGTAGGTTTAAAAAGCTCCCATATCTTTGCTGCGCTTATTGTGACAAAAACAGATGTATTCACGTCTTATACAGGAAAACGTTATTAATACTATATAAAAAGCAAAACTACAATGAAAATCAAAAGCTTCTTGCTACTGGTTATGTTATTATCATCATTTCTGGGGGCAGCTCAAAACGCACCTGTATCTTCTTTTCAGGTTAAAGGTATAGTGCTGGATTCTTTGACTAAGGAAGGAGAACCTTATGCTACAATTAAAGTAGTGAGGAAAAGCAAACCGGATCAGGCATTGAAGATGTTTGTAACCAACCTGCAAGGAAAGTTCAGTGAAAAGATTGCGGGTACAGGGGAGTTTATTATCACCATAACTTCTGTAGGACGTAAGTCTATCATTAAGCCTTTTACGGTCAATTCGGGAGATAAAAGTGTTGATTTGGGCACATTATATATTGCTGATGCCGCGCATGAGTTGGGCACAGTTGAGGTGGTAGCCCAGAAGCCTTTAGTAAAAGCTGATGTCGATAAAATAGAGTACAATGTACAGGATGACCCCGACTCCAAGTCGAACTCAGTACTTGAAATGTTGCGTAAAGTACCGTTGGTTACTGTTGACGGTGAGGATAATATAAAGGTCAATGGAAGTAGTAGCTTTAAAGTCTATGTGAATGGTAAACCCAATAACATGATGAGCAATAATCCTACCGAAGTATTGAAAAGTATGCCGGCAAACTCTATCAAACATATAGAGGTGATAACAAACCCCGGTGCTAAGTATGATGCAGAAGGAGTAGGCGGAATCCTGAACATAGTGACGATGGGTAGCGGTCTCGAAGGATATACGGTTACTATTAGCGGGAATGTAAGTAACCGGGGTGCCGGTGGCGGTGCCTTTGGTACGGTTAAAAAAGGCAAGTTGACGGTAAGTGGAAGATATAATTATAATTATAATGATAATCCTGAGAGTTATTCCGGTGGTAATAGACGCACAACAACGGTGACAAGTAATTCATCTGATCTTGATTATGAAGGAGTCAGCAAAGGACATGGAAGTTTTCAATCCGGTAGTATGGAAGCTAGCTATGAGATAGATACGTTGCGCTTGTTGTCTGCTTCTTTCGGACTTTGGGGAGGAGGTAATAATGGCAATGGGGGTACAGACTATATTGCCACTCAACCGGGACATGGCTCCCAATTGTATCGTTACTCAATGAATAGCAATAACAAATCATCGTGGTACTCCATTGATGGAGGCATTGATTATCAACGTTCATTCAAAAGGGTGAAAGACCGTATGTTAACCCTTTCATACAAAATAAACACGAGCCCGCAAAGCTCGGATGGTTATTCGTATTATAGCGATGTAAACGGTACGACCGACTGGCTGGATTATCTGCATCGCTTACAAAACCAGCATAATGACGGATCGCAGAATACTACGGAAAACACTTTTCAAGTGGACTATACCACTCCGATATCAAAGATGCATACTATAGAAACGGGTGCAAAATACATCTTACGTAGTAATACTTCGGAGAATGACCGTTATCTACAAGATAACACAGGAGGAGACTATACATTTGATGAAAAACATAGTTCCCACTATAAGCATTTGAATAATATTTTAGCAGGATATTTCAGTTATTCATTGAAGTTCAAAAAGTTTACCGGTAAGGCGGGTGTGCGTTACGAGCATACCATGCAAGACGTAAAATACCTATTGGGGAATGGGGATAATTTCAAGAAGAACTTTGATGATGTGGTTCCTTCTATTTCGGCAGGTTGGAAGATCACCGATATGTCGAATGTCCGTTTGAGCTATGATATGCGTATTTACCGTCCCGGTATATGGTATTTGAATCCTTATTTGGACGACAGCAACCCTTCGAACATCAGTCAGGGAAATTCAAAGCTCGACACAGAGAAGAATCATTCTTTTGGGCTGAGCTACAGTAATTTCACCCAAAAACTCAGTGTGAACTTGTCTTTGCGTTATTCCTTTACGAATAATAGTGTGGAACAGGTTTCCACGATGATTCAAGATGATAAGATTCCCGGACTTAGCAATCCTACCGGAAAGGAAGTGCTTTATTCTACTTATGAGAATATCGGCAAATCTAAAAATACCAGTCTTAATGGGTATATCAACTGGAATATGACTTCATCAACACGCATTTACTCCAATTTCTATGGGAATTACACTTATATGAAAGGAGCGAACGGGTTAAAGAATGACGGATGGAGTTTATTCGCTTATGGAGGTGTGCAACAGACTTTGCCAAAAGATTGGCGTGTAAGCTTGAATGTATATACCCAGACTCCTTGGATCATGCTGCAAGGGCGTGGAAGTAGCTTCCTCGATTACAGTATGAGCGTGAATAAATCATTTCTTGACAAGCGTCTGACTCTTTCCGCTTTTGCCGGAAATTTCTTCAAGAAGTATATGCATAATACTTCGACGTTGGAGGGTATCGGATTCAATCAGGAGAGTTGGAATAAGTATTCCCGTCAACGTTTCGGAGTTAGTATCAGTTACCGACTCGGAGAGCTAAAGGCTAGTGTGAAGAAAGCTGAGCGCTCTATTAGTAATGATGATGTGAAGAGTGGAGGAGGAAGCGGAAATGGCGGGCAAGAATAGCCAAAGTTAACTATTAGATAATCTAAGTCTCTCTTTAGTTACCTCACGTAGGATATATTAAAGAGAGACTTTTTATTAAGTTGGAATAGTCTCTTTGTGCAAAGATCCTATTTTTAATCTCAGTCTAGTCTTTCTCTGCTTAAAATTTTATTCTTGTGCATAGCAAATCAGGAATTCTTTGGAAGACTTGTGAAGCAAGGCAGCAAGAACAGGTATGTGATGTAAAGCAAATCAGGAAGGCTTTCTCTCTTCTGTGTAGTGAATCAGGAAGTTCTAAATCAGGAAGAGTGATCCGTTCTGATAATAATTAAGTAAAAGCCAGCATAGGGTAGTTTTAGGCCGTTTCCTTATAAGGGAACGGTGATTCCTATATATGGGAACTGCCGTGTCTCTATATGGGAATGAGTGTGCCTCCTCATGGGAATGGAATAGAGAAAGAAGCTTGTTAGAATACCAAAGGGTAACTAACAAGCTTCTTCATTAAAGACATTAAGCTTTATTACTATGTAAGCTTCAGAATATGATTGAATGTCCTTTTTAAAATCGTAATTATTTAAATCCGAGTTTGGTTAACCCTCCTTTCACATCAGGATGACTCATGAAAAGCTTCCAAAGTAATCCTGTACGATAATTCTCGATCATAACGGCTATTGGACCCTGATCAATCGCGAGATAACGCTGTGGATACCAGTTTGCCGTTTCACTGAATGCATCATAGAAACCATACGTTCCAAATAACCTGTCTCTCTTGTCATTGTACAAATGACGCATCACTTGCATGGAGTATTCAGGGGTATATACAATTGAAGAGAGTGCGGCGGTAGGAGAGATAACCCCGTGATCGTCGTTTTCATTAGGAGAATGAGCAGCGTAACCATCTACCGAGTAACTCGCAGTTAAGCCCCAACTGTCGGCGCTGTAACCTTTGTAGCCTTTCGGATTGCGAATGCAATATGCACGATTGACTAAGGTGAGATTACGCATCTCATTGAAATAGTTGGTGCAATACTTATCCGATAAGTTTGTCGGGTTCAATCCCAGGAAAGAATAATGTGCCCAGAATAGGGGGCTGGCTTGAGTGCCCTGATAGCGCAAATTCAGATCAATACCTTCCGCCTTATGAGGAGAAACGATGGCACCCTTTTCTGCCCAGCCTTCATCGTAGACTTCCAATGGAATGCTATGTGTAGGTGAGGCTGCCGCGAGAACATACATGATTAGACATTCATTATATCCATGTACCGGGAAATTCATATCCCACCCATACTCCGGACTCCAATGCCAATACAGGACGTTCTGTCCATCTTTACGATACCAATCCCATTCGACTGCCTGCCATATTTTATCAATACGCTCAGCTACCGCTTTCTCGCGTGAGGAACCGTTGATATAGTATTGATGTACAGCAAGGAGTCCCTGCATAAGAAAAGCTGTTTCTACCAGATCTCCTCCGTTGTCTTTCGTACCGAAAGGCTTGACTTTGCCGGTGTCTCCATACATCCAATGGGGGTATGCACCATGAAAACGATCGGCTTTCTCCAAGAATGAGACAATGCGCTCCATCCGTTCCACACCTTCTGTACGAGTAACATATCCACGATCTATACCGGCAAGTATTGCCATAATGCCGAAGCCACTTCCTCCGGTTGTGACCACATTCTGATCATTTTCGGGATAAACACCATCTAAGTGGATACGTTCGCATGCAAGGCCACTGTTAGGCTCGGCACCTTTCCAAAAGTAGTCGAATGTTCTTCTTTGAACGATGTCCAGGATCTCGTTATCGCTCAGTTTATTATTCTGCCCATCGTTTGGGTCGGAGGTCTGACTTTTACATTGCGCAAAAGTCGGTAACAGAATAAGCAGTAGAAGCCCGTATATTTTTCTCATATTTTCTCTATTTCAATAGGTATTATATTCCCTGTTTACCTTATCAGGATGAAGGCCGATTTAGGTAAAGAGATTGAATTCTCACATTTCGACTATTCTATAGTCAGATTTACAAATACCGGACAATGGTCTGAAAGGAAACCGTTGTCAGGGGTGTCTTGAACAACACGATAACGATCTACTTTTACTTTGCTTGTTACGAATACGTAATCCAGCAACATGCGCTCGTTCAGCGGCAATCGACCGAAATCATGGAAGGACCACGAAGGACCGTAGCTTATGGATGCTGCTTTTGAAGCATTCTTCATTCCACCTTTCTCAAGCACCTGCAATGGCTCTTCTTGAGGAGTACAGTTGAAGTCGCCCGTGATTACGACGGGCATCTTCGGTGCTATTTCCTGTATCTTTTTCAAAATGAGACGAGCCCCCTCTTTGCGAGCTACTACTCCATCATTGTCGAGATGAGTATTGAAGAAAGCTAATTTCTTTCCATTGCTTTTCTCCTGTAAAATAACCCAAGTGGATATACGGTTGTAAGAAGCATCCCAGCCTTTCACACCGATACGTTCGGGGTGTTCGCTGATTGCAAAGTATCCGTATTTTACTAGTGTAAATCGCTTGGAGTTGAAGAAAACCGGTGAATATTCACCAGCTTCTTTACCATCGTCACGTCCTACACCTAAAGCCGTATATTGTGGAAGACCTTTTTTCAAGTCTTCCATCTGGTTGTGGCATACTTCCTGCATCCCCAATAAATCCGGCCCATAATAGGCTATCATCTTGCATACATTGTCTTTACGATATTTCCAGTTATTGGCACTGTCAGACGGTGCATCCAGACGGATGTTGAAAGTCATCACTTTCAGTGGCTGTCCATCCTCTCTTGCTTCGCCCTTAAAGCTCGAAAAGAGGAGCATTGCCGAGGCTAGAAAAGGAATGTATTTATAGGATAATGTAAATTTCATGTTATTTAAAAGACTTTTATTTTAGAGTCAGTCTTGTTGTTTTTACGTTTTGGCTATTTGTTCCGATCATCACATCAAAATCTCCCGGCTCTGCTACATGCTTCAAGTCATAATTATAAAAGCGAAGCAAATCCGGTGTAATGGTAAATGTAACTTTCCGGCTTTCTCCTGCACGAAGATTTATTCTTTCGAAGCCTTTAAGCTCTTTTACAGGGCGAGTGATACTGCCTACAAGATCATGAATGTAAAGCTGTACGACTTCCGCTCCGTCACGCTTTCCTGTATTTGTGACGGTAACACTTGCTGTTACGCTTCCTTTCATATCCATTTTGTTGGCACTCAAGGTAACATCGCTGTAGGAGAAATTCGTGTAAGATAATCCATAACCGAAAGGATACAGGGGATCATTGTTAATATCAAGATAGTTGCTACGGAATTTCTCAAACCATTTTCCTTCCATAAGTGGGCGCCCGGTGTTCTTATGTGCATAATAAAGCGGAATCTGACCCACACTCTGAGGGAATGTCATGGTTAGTTTACCACTTGGGTTAACATCTCCGAATAACACATCCCCAATGGCATAAGCTGCTTCACTACCTCCGAACCATACATTAAGAATGGCAGGTACATGAGCCTGTTCCCAGCTCAGTGTCATTGGCCTTCCTGCAAATAAAGTCAAAACCACAGGTTTACCTGTCTTGAGAAGAGCCTCGAGCAACGTACGTTGCACATCCGGCAGGTCGAGATTGCTACGGCTACTACTTTCACCGCTCATTTCAGATGATTCTCCCAGTGCAGCTACAATAACGTCAGCGTTTGCTGCTATTTTTAATGCTTCATTCAATAGATCTTGATCAGTGCGATTGTCGCGGTGCAACGAGCGTCCGAACATGGTAGCTCGCTCTTCATAAGCTGAGTCAGCAATAAGATTGCTGCCCTTAGCATAGAGGATGTTTACCTTACCAGCGGTAATTTCTCTTAAACCTTCTACTAAAGAAGGGTATTTCTCCGATGTGGCAGCTACACTCCACGTTCCCGGCATATTGCTTTTAGTATCGCCCAATGGGCCGATGACTGCAACCGTGCCTTTTTTTTGAAGCGGAAGGACAGGTATTGCACCCCCGTTTGCCGGTTCGTTTTTCAGCAAAACAAAGCTTTCGGAAGCTACTTTGCGAGCAAAATCACGATTCTCTTTTGTGAAAATGTCTTTGGCAGGACGCTTCAAATCACAATACTTATATGGATTTTCGAACAATCCCAATTTATATTTTGCCTCAAGAATACGGCGGCATGCCATATCTATGGTTTTTATGTTGACTTTTCCTTCTTCTATTGACTTTTTAAGTGTACCAATGAAACCGTCACTTACCATATCCATGTCGACACCTGCATTGACTGCACGCGCAGAAACAGTCTGCAAGTCACCAATGCCATGTTGAACCATTTCGGCTATACCGGTGAAGTCAGTCACTACAAAACCGTTGAATCCCCATTGGTTACGAAGTACATCCGTCATCAACCATTTATTAGCTGTTGCAGGTACCCCGTCAACTTCATTAAATGAGGCCATGACGCTACCTACTCCGGCTTCCACTGCGGCTTGATAAGGATACATATAGTCGTTGAACATCCGGTTTCGGCTCATGTCAACGGTATTATAATCACGTCCGGCTTCTGCAGCTCCATAGAGGGCGTAATGTTTTACACAAGCCATAATCTGGTCGTTGCCTTGTAATTGTTTGGATTTGTCCGTTCCTTGATAGCCTCTGACCATTGCCTTAGCGATGGCACCTCCCAAGAAAGGGTCTTCTCCATTACCTTCCGATACACGTCCCCAGCGTGGATCGCGGCTAATATCTACCATCGGACTGAAGGTCCATGAAATGCCATCTGCGCTAGCTTCCTTCGCTGCAATACGTGCCGACTGCTCGATGGCGCCCATATTCCACGTACAAGATAAACCAAGAGGAATAGGGAATACTGTTTCGTAACCATGTACCACGTCCATCCCGAAGATCAAAGGAATGCCCAGCCGGGAGTTTTCTACAGCCAGCTTTTGTACGTCGCGAATGCGTTCCACCCCTTTAAGGTTGAACAGACCACCTACCAAACCTTTTTCTATTTTCTTTGCAACATCGCTACTTTTAGCTTGCCCGGTGGTGATTTCTCCTGATACCGGTAGATTCAACTGGCCTATTTTTTCCTCCAGCGTCATCTTCTTCATAAGCCCGTCGATGAAACGATCCATATCTTGAGGAGAGTTTTTTATCTCGTCTTTTCCAAACATTGCTGTTGCTATAAGAGCGAATATAGAAAAGGCTACAAATACGACTCTTTTTTTCATACTTTTTATAGAATTATTAGAATTAGCACCTATCACATTAAGATAGGTGCTAATTTATAAGTGACCATCAATTTTTACTACAGTGAATCTTACTTTTATTATTCGTCTTTAGGAGTAAGTAATAGATCTGGTATCTGGGTATATTGATTGAAAGGAAGCGGCAGAAGTGCCTTATCTTCAGACCAGCCTTTCAATTCAGTTTTGGCCAATCCGGTACGTACGAGGTCATTGTAACGTTCGCCCCATTCGCACATCAACTCCATACGACGCTCGTCGATAACCTGCTTGAATGTTACATTTGTGAGCTCTGGCATTTTGGCACGCCTTCTAACTTCGTTGAAAGGAGCATCACCACTCTTACCATTTTTGATCTTAGCTTCTGCATTCATCAACAGCACATCTGCATAACGGAAAATACGGGCATTGTTGTTGGTACCATATTTCGTTCTACCGGGAGTAAGTTGATTTAATGGGGTATAAGCTTTACCGTTCCAACAATCAGCATTATTCGGGTTCGCTTGTGGCCTGATATAATCACCGTCAGGAGTTGTAGAATCAGCCATGAGGAATGAAGTCGTGGCACGTATGGTTTCTCCGCGGGCGTAAGCCCAGTCGCGGAAAGATTTTAAGATACCACAGTCGCCCCAACCTGAAATGTTTCCTGAGTTGCTTGGCCCTTGGCAAACAAACCATTGATCACCGTCAATCAAATCACCCGAACCATTACCGAAGTCGGTCATTTGGCATTCGAATATGGATTCATCACAAAGCTTTCCAGGAATCTTAAATAACTGGTAAAAATCTGGATAAAGTGAAAATTTTCCATTCTTAATAATATCATCGGTCAGCTCTTCCACTTTTGCATAATTACCCATGTTGAGATGAATCTTGGCGGCTAGCATGGCAGCGGAGAAAGCAGTAACAGCCCCCTTGTGCTCATTTTGATTAGGACGAATGCGTGGCATATTGTCGATACCGTACTGCAAGTCTTCTAAAGCATACTTGTAGACTGCATTGGCAGTAGAACGGCTCAAATCAGTCTGGTTGTTGTCACGGAGAATTGTAACCGCGCCGAAAGCCTGAACCAAACGATAATAAGCATAGGCACGCATGAACATCACTTCACCGCGATAGGCCTTATAGTTTTTCGTATCGCTGTCATTAGTGATATTTTGAGCGTATAAGTCTAGCGATTCAATGGCTGCATTGGCAGTTTTAATAATGTTGTAATATTGCATCCACAATTCATTGAATCCCCAAAATGAATCATTGTATTTGTATTCGCTTAATTTGTAATAATCACTACCGTTGAACTGACCGCTGAATACATCTTGGTCACGAATTGTAGTAATTTCCCAGATAACCCAGTGCAAACCGCTGGTGCGAATTTTCGCATATACCCCCGATACAGGTTGGTACATGTTGCTAATATTAGTATAATCCACCTTTTGTTCAGGAACTTTGCCTTCGGGCTCTTTGTCGAGAAAATCATTACAGGATGCGAATGACAACACCATCAAGGCGGACAGTATATATATAAAAGGTCTTATTAATGTTTTCATTAGTTCTAAATTATTAATGTGTTACTTTTTAGAAATCGAGTCTCAATCCTAGTGTGTAGGTTGATGTCAAAGGATATACTTCTGTATCCCAACCTTGGCTGTCAGACAATTCAGGAGAGAAAGTGTTAGCTTTAAAAGTAGTGAATGGACGGTCGGCGGTTAAGCTCAAACGTAATCCAGGCATAATGTAGTTACCCAATTTAAGGTTACGGAATGTATAGCCAAGCGTAACGTTCTGAATGCGGAAGAAATCAGCACTTTCTACAAAGTAAGAGCTGTATTTTTGGTCGCTCACGTTCCAAGATTTCAGTAGTGCAGCAGCAGATGGATCGGTGTTTGAAGTACCCGGACCTGTCCAACGGTTTTCATATTGAGCACGGTCGAAGTTGTAGTTTTGGGAAGAATAACGAAGTGCGCGTTTGCGGTTGAACATTTGGGCACCGGTTTGTCCATAAGTAGTTAACTGGAAATCGAGATTCTTGTAATTAAAGCCAAGATTGATGCCGTAAGTAAAATTAGGAATATAAGAGCCTAATGTGGTACGATCGTTTCCATCAAGCACTTTATTACCATCGAGGTCGGCATATTTCAAATCACCCGGCACGCAACCGTTAGCAACAGCAATAGGATCGGCGGCAACCTCTTCTTCTGTCTGATAAACACCTATCATCTTGAAACCATAGAATGAGTTCATCTCTTTACCCACAATGTTCACGGTCTTTCCACCTCTGATGATGCTGTTACCATTCAGTTCCTTTACACGATTTCTCAGAGTAGAGATATTTACGCCAATGTTATAAGAGAAATCTTTACCAATCTTGTCGCTCCAATTAGCACTAGCATCAATACCGGAGTTTAGAATTTTGCCATAGTTACCAGCAAGGGTTGTAGTACTGAATGGAAGAAGCGGTGCAATTACAGCATTGTTGGTCATGCGGTGATAATAATCGACGTCAATATTCAAGCGATTATTGAGAGTAATGAAGTTGATACCACCATTCCATTCTTCAACAACTTCCCACTTCAACCAGCTGAAGTATGTATTATTTTGGTAGCCGGGAATTGTGGCATTACCAAATACCCCCGATGCACCGTTGCCTGTGGTTATAGAAGCAAAGCCATCGCTGGCTGCAACTTGGTCATTACCTAACTTACCCCAACTAGCACGTAATTTTAGGAAGTCAGCCCATTTCTGACCTTTCATAAATGGTTCTTCTGAAAGGACCCAAGCAGCTCCTACAGAAGGGAAGTATCCCCAATGTTCTTGATACTTACTAGACCCATCGGCACGCATGGTAAACATCAATAAGTATTTGTCATTATAGTTGTAATTTAAACGAGTGAAATAAGAGAGTCCTCTATAGCAATAGCCATCATCTGTTACAGTAGCGCCTGTTGCATTACCATTTTTAATGTACCAATATTCGTCTGCACCATCGGGCACATTACTTGCTTTACCTTGAAAGTAACGCCATTGTTCTTGGCGCATGGAATAACCGGCCATAGCGCTAACTTTATGCTTACCCCATTGATTGTCATAAGTCAATGTGTTATCCCAGATATAGTTATAATATTTATCGTCTTTCTTTGTCAATTGAGTTGTGGTTGATTGTTGCCAACTACTTACATAATATTTCGGAGTAAATTGACGACCTTGTGTAGAAAGATAACTGTAAGAATAATTTGTTTTGAAGTTAAGCTTATTAGGAATGAAATTTATTTGAGCATAGAAATTGCTTAGTACTTGATAATTTTCTTTAGTTGAATCAAAGTATTTGGCAGTCGCAATGGGGTTGTAGAAGTTAGACGTGTAGCCAATTGCATCTGGAGAACCAAATTTATCAGGGAATGCTTTATCATTTGTTTCATCATATAAAGCTACGATAGGTGGGCAATTGAATGCTTTTTGCCAAGCTTGATTATTAGGAACTTGTTGAGTAGAGTTACTGAATACGCCGTTAAAACCGACTTTTAGCCAATCTGTTGCATCAAAATCAACGGAACCACGGAAATTAAGTCGCTTGTAATTGTTATCTACATTCATAATACCATTTTGATACAAGTAGCTTCCGCCAACAGAGTAAACAGCCTTATCGGAACCTCCATTTATATTTATACTGTTATTTGTGATAGCAGCAGTGCGTAATAGCTGATCATACCAGTTATTATCTGCTCCATAAGTCCAATTGTGAAAATCTGCGTCTGCATGACTTCCTCCATATTTATCTATAGATTGTATAAAATGTGCTTTATATGCATTGTAATTACCTTCAAGGAGCATCGTTGCATATTGCTCTGAGTTACACAGCTCAAGAACATTAGATGCTTTTTGAATGCCTACATAGCCATCATAAGTGATTTTTGTCTTTTGGTTACGACTACCTTTTTTTGTTGTAACAAGAACTACTCCGTTTGCAGCGCGTACACCGTAAATTGCTGCTGCTGAAGCGTCCTTTAAAATAGTCATTTCTTGAATATCTGCATTATTCAAGAAATTGATGTTATCATAGAACATGCCATCTACAACAAATAAAGGTTTGCTGTTAGAGAATGAACCAATACCACGTATCTGTACTGTAGGCCCTTCACCAGGAGCGCCATTGTTTACAACATTAACACCTGGTACTTTTCCTTGAAGAGCTGCCATTGGTGTAGTTGATGGAACGGACGTTAGAGCCTCACCTTTGACTACTGTGATTGGAGCTGTCAAATCTTTTGATTTGGCAGACCCATAACCAATCACTACTACCTCTTCTAGTTGCTTTGAATCTTCTTTTAGCATCACGTTAATGATGGAGCGCCCGCTTACTTTTACATCTTGTGATAGCATTCCTATATAGCTAAAGATAAGCGTCCCTTTTTCGGGGACATTCTTTAGTATATATTTACCTTCGATGTCAGTAATTACACCATTAGTGGTACCTTGTACGAGAACGGATGCACCTATTAGGGCTTCACCGGACGTGTCGGTTACAGTACCTGTCACTGTTTTTGTTTGGGAAAATACTGGTAGCGTTACCAATAGCAAGCATACCATCAAGAATAGATTTTTGATCTTTAAAACTTTTCTCTGAAGATGTGTCTTTTCCTTCATTGCATTAAATTTTTAGTGGATAACTTTGTGAGATTTAATCTTTGCATAGGCTCTGCACAGAGGTAAAAATTAAATCGTAAGCAAAAGTATGCATTGAAAGTTATGTGATCATAAAAGTGACCTCACCACAAATACATATCCCTCTTTTTTAACAATTTGAGTAGTACTTTATTTCCTCTCAAAAAAATGTATAAGGTTGAATATTAATGGTATAACTAGTCTATTTCAATGAAGAATTCATTAAGATCTTGGGTGGGTAATAAATTGAGTTTTTTGCGTAAACGATACCGATTATTCTCTACTGCACGTATTGAAAGGTTCATGAGTGAAGATATATCTTTGGTTTCCATGTTCAGCTTGAGACAAGCACACAATCGCAGATCATTGTTGGTAAGCTGAGGGTAAAGCTCTTTCAGATGTTTAAAGAAATTGCGATGCTTCTGTTCAAATTTGATAAGGAAAATTTTCCAATCTTCTTCTGTGTCCAGGTTGTTGGCAAGAAGAACATTTATTTTTTGATAAAGCGGTTGGAGTGCTTTTTGAGTGTTTCGAGAGGATATCTCATCCACTATTTCCTTAAGCTTTAATATCAGCTCATTCTTATGGATGATAAAAGATGTTTGTGTAAAAAGCTCTGCTTCTTTCTCTTCTATCTCAGTTTCCAATTGCTCGTTTCTAATTTTCAAATGGGCTGATTCTTGAGCTTTCAGTTGACGCATGTGCTTCATTTGGAGACGCCTTTTCATAAGGAAATAAGTGATATAGAGCACGCATACTATTAGAATGGAGCAAGTAAAAAACCACCAATAAGTTCTGTACCAAGGTGCCGCAATCTCAAATTCAAGTATTGTTTCCGAGGAATAGTTCCCTAGACCATCTGTTGTGCGTAGGTGTAATTTATAAATGCCTTGAGGAAGACGGGCATAAGAAATGCTATTCCTTTGTTCTGTTCTACTCCAATTACCGTCTACATCTTCCAGCATGTATTCTACGTATAAATTACCCGCAAATGCTGCACTAACCGAAAAGCCAATAGTTACACTATTATCTTGGTAAGGTATCCGTATACTTTTACTTAAATCGGCATAGGTATCATTTCCCGTATGCACAAATTCCAGATATGGGGCTGTAAGCTGAGTGATTTGTTTTTTACTATGCCGTGAATTGTGAAGAATAAATCCTGCGTCCAGACAGATGAGCGATAGAGAATCATTCAAAACGGATATATTCTCGTAAGCGGTGATTAAAGAAAGATTGTCGGCTTCCACTTTGTAGGCTTCCTGTATACGGGCCAAGTAACCGTCATAGACAAAACGGTAGACTGAAGAGCTTGTAATGGCCCAATTCTCCTCATTATTGATTGGCAAGATACGTTTTAGATTTCTAATGTCTTTGAAACAATTATTTAAATGTGATTCGAGCTGAAGATTATCGTTTGCTTCATTGTAGACATAAAAATGGTCATTGCCTAGAAAGACGATACGTTCACCAACCTTTTGCAAAGTAAGATGTTGTGGCAACCGTTTATCAGTTTCGTGCCCATAATAGGTATAGTAACGAAATGAATTTAATTCGTCGTTTAACCGACATTTATATATGCCGCGACTGATCGTCTCTAACCATATATTGCCAAGGTGGTCCATTTCTGCATTGTAAATGGCATCTTTAATTTGACGCATCGGGATAAGCCTTCCTGTTTCTTCATTAATAATGTGGAGTTCTTTGTAAGTAACTAGAACTAGCAGCTTTTTGCCATTTATGGATGTTTTAAAGATACGATATACCCCCGTATCAATAGGATAAGGATGCTTTATAGTTAAGTTTGGAAGGATTTCCAACAATCCATTGGTGTGCCCGCATAGCAGGCGTCCGTCTATCTGTTGGAAAGACCAAACCTGTCCTTGCGTTCCCTCAATTAGTTTGAGAGAAGAGAACACATCGAAGTCGTTAATTTTCTCCTGTGGTGTGTAATAAACTCCTTGATTAGTGCCGATCAATAGATTCCCATGCCATAGCGTTGCTGCATATACTGCTCCGGCTCCGCTGTCTGTAGTACGATAATAACTTAAGCCTGCGGTGTAACGGATATATGCCAATCCCCGGTCCATGGCTACCCATATATTATTCCGGTTATCTTCATATAAGGAAAGAATGGTATTATTTTGCAATGAATTGAGAGAAGAAAAATGGTTGAGAATGTTTCCTTTGGTGTCTACTTCATAGATTCCATTGAGCTGTGTTCCAAGGTAATAGCTGTTCCTTGATGATGAAAGAATTCCACAGTTCAATTCTTGTCCGCTTAATCTGGACGATAATTCTGGATTCCACAGCGTGAATTGCCTTTTATCATATACATACAATTCTCCTGTAGAAGTACCTATGAGATATTGATCTCTTCCATAGGGTAGAATGACGCGGACTAATTTGCCTTTGAGTAAGTCACTGCCTTGTACTTTATGCAAAATTCCATCTTTTAACTGATAAAGTAAGCCATACATTTCCTGTACCCAGTATTCGTTTCTTACTTTTTGTAAAAGCAAAAATCCATTTGGCGCACTGAGCTTTCGCAGATTCTGATGATCGTAGACGTAGATGTGGCTGAATGTCTGGAAATAGACCTTATCTTTATCAATCCAGATTCTCCAAACACTTTGGCTGTCAAGTTCCTTCTTGTCTTTGAGTAGATTAGTAAATGAAGTATATTTTAATCTTCCAGACTGATCCCTATCCCATCTGCCGAGTTCCGCTGAGCCACCGGTATAAATTGTCTGGTGGGATTGGACGGCAATAGACCGAACAATGACAGAGTTTGGCGTAGAATATAGCTTCCATTCCATACCGTCCGATTCCAATAGACCGATGTCATTACCAAAATACATGATTCCTTTTTCATCTTCCCCTATAGACCAGTTTTTGTTTGCAGCGTGATATTTATCACGGGCAAAGTTGATAACATAAGGCTTCTGATTGGCATGAATACTTCCAAACAGAAATAGAGATATGTAAAGAAATAATGCTTTAATTTTACGACAGTCCATAATTCGCTTTAGAATGTTTTCACAATTATATCTTAATTTAACGGCTAACTGATAAGTAATGTTTGGATTGATTGAGGGTTATTATCCTTGGTTAGGAGAGCAAAGTTATTGTTTTTTCTTATTTAGCCGAATATTTTGCAAGCAAATTCTGCTTTTGTTTTGTTATATACAGGAAAACATCGAAATATTGAAGAGTAAAATTAATAAAAACACTTATGCAGAATCTTATTACAAAAACAGTGAATTTGAGAGGAGGAACACCTGAAAGTAAGAAAGCGGAAATCCGCAAGTATTTTCTAAAAACCTGGGAGATAGATGAAAAGCTGTATACACAGTTGGTTGATGATGAAACCTTCTACCTAAGAGGGGATCCATTGCGGCATATCATCTTGTTTTATTTGGGGCATACTGCAGTGTTCTTTATTAATAAGCTCTTTCTTGCTAAAATTATTGATTGCCGTGTAAATCCAGCTTTTGAGTCTATTTTTGCTATCGGAGTGGATGAAATGAGTTGGGATGATTTGAATGAACGTCATTATAACTGGCCATTGGTATCAGATGTACGGAAGTATCGAGATACAGTAAAAGAACTAATTTTAGATGTAATAGATCGGATTCCGCTTGTTTTGCCTATTGACTGGGAATCTCCTTTCTGGATTATAATGATGGGCATTGAGCATGAACGTATTCACTTGGAGACTTCCTCAGTTTTGATTCGCCAATTACCTTTGGATAAAGTAAGAAGTGGATGTTTTTGGGAAATATGTATGGATCGCGGAGAAGCTCCTTCCAATACCTTTATTGCTGTATCGGGTGGAGAAATGAGGATGGGGAAGCCATTGGATCACCCTTATTATGGTTGGGACAATGAATACGGTAGGCATGTGGAAAAAGTAGAAGACTTTCGCGCGGGGCGTATGCTGGTATCTAATGGAGAATTTCTGAATTTCGTGAATGATGGGGGATACAATAACAAGATTTATTGGACCGAAGAAGGGTGGAACTGGCGTACCTTTAAACAAGCTCAAATGCCTCTCTTTTGGCGAAAAAATGCAGAAGACTATCTGTTGCGACTTGTAGCTGAAGAAGTTCCTATGCCCTGGAACTGGCCTGTTGAGGTAAACTATCTTGAAGCAAAGGCATATTGTAATTGGCTGTCAGCAAAAGAAAACAAAACTTACCGCTTACCTACGGAAGCGGAATGGTATCGCTTAGTCGAGGTCTCTGGCATTCATGATATGGCAGAGTGGGAGAAGGCTCCCGGAAATATAAATTTAGAACATTATGCCTCGCCTTGTCCAGTGAATAAATTTAGAAATGGAGATTTTTATGATGTGATAGGTAATGTTTGGCAATGGACTGAGACTCCGATAACCGGCTTTTCCGGTTTTCATGTTCATCCTATGTATGACGATTTTTCCACTCCGACATTCGATGGTAAGCACAATCTGATAAAGGGAGGCTCATGGATCTCCACAGGGAATGAAGCAACCTTACATGCCCGGTATGCTTTTCGGCGCCATTTTTATCAGCATGCCGGTTTTCGTGTAGTGGAATCGAGTACTCCTTTGGTTCTTGAGAATAATGAATATGAAACAGATCCTGAAGTGGCTAATTTCTGTGAAAACAGTTGGGGTGATACTTTTAATGCAAAGGAGAACTTTTATAAAAGGTTGGCTGATTATATACTTAATCTTAGAAAAGGCAGTGTAAAAGAAGGTATTGAACATGCGCAGACGAGAAGAGTGCTTGATTTAAATGCTGATACAGGTCGTTTAGCTTTTGAACTCGCTCCTTTTTTTGATGATATTACTGCAATAGATTTCTCCGCACGTTTTATAAGGATGCCCATCCAACTACAAGAAAAAGGATTTATGAGATATATCATCAAAGATGAAAATGATTTGGTCCTTTATCGGGAATTGGTTCTTGCGGAGACAGGGTTAGGAGTAGGCAAGGAAAATATCCTTTTTATGCAGGATAATGCAAATAACTTAAAATCCATATATACCGGTTATGATCTTATTATTGCACCCAACTTGCTTGAAGAGCTTGCGAATCCGGTTGTATTCCTTCAACAAATCCATGAACGGCTGAATCCAGGAGGCACTTTAATATTAGCTTCGACTTATGATTGGGATTTGAATGCTATAAATCAAGAAAATCGTCCAGGTGGTTTTAAACGGGATGGTGAACCGGTCACTTCACTAGAAGGCATTAAAGCCATTCTGGAAAAAAACTTTATATTTGATAGAGACCCCATTAATCTGCCCTATATACTTCGTAAAAGTTCACGGTCGTTTGAAACCCGTTTATCGGAAATCACAGTGTGGCACAAACGTTGATAAATCTATAGAAATTAGAATCTATAATGTTAAAGCCGTTTTAGCTCAGATATTTGGGACTAAAACGGCTTTATTTGTAAGATAGTGTAACCGGATATATTACGAAGTTCTCCGGTCTTATTGATTAACTTTCAGTGTTAGTGAGTGCAGACCTGCTTTTAGATCTATCTCTTTATCACCTTTTATATTCTCAGGTAAATAAAGTGTAGCGTTACTATTAGCCGGTATGTTGACCGTATAAGAAATCGTGTTCTTGTTTTTCCATTCCCATCTGGAAATGATTTTTCCGTATGGTGATTCGTGAGTACTTTCAAAGTGTTTTAATTCTTTCACAAAGTTAGGACGCATAATAATGTGTTTGAAGCCCGGTGCATCAGGATCAGGGAAGATGCCTCCCAGTCCTTTGAAAAACCATCCACCTATTTCACCGAACATCATATGATTGTTGGAGATATCCCGCTCGGCTTTTAAGTCCCAATTCTCCAATAATGTGGTTGCTCCATTCACAATCCACCATCCCCATGAAGGATAAGTATCTTGTGCCGCAACTTTGTAGGCGGCATCCGGATAGCCATTCTTGCTTAATGCATTTAAAATGGCTTTGGCTCCCAAGACTCCCACATCCAAATGGAAATTAGTCTCTTCGACTTTTTGATAAAGATTCTTTGCTACAACAGGAATCATATCTTCCGGTACGATTTGCCATTGAAGGGCTACACTCAACTCTGTTTGTGACGCGCCTGCATAGATGCCTGTTTTACGGTTGAGATATTTATTGTTGATTGCGTTCTTGATCTCTTCCGCTAATTTGGTATAATATTCAAAGTCATCGTTTTTCTTAAACAACTTTGCAGCTTCTGCCAAAATTTTAGCATCCACATAAAAATAGACTGATGAAGTGAATTCTTTATTCGAATGTGTCTTCACCGGAACCCAATCGCCGCGACCCCAGCTTGTTAAGTGGTTGACACTGGTTCGATTCACATAGTTGACGTATCTCTTGATATTGTCATAGCAATCATAAAGCAACTTGCTATCTCCGTAGAATAGATAAATATTCCAGGGGATGATCGCAATTGTACTGGTCCAGTCCAGCCCATTATCCGTGCCGTATCCCCATCCTCCGGTTGGTATGATGTCGGGCAGAACACCATTAGGCTGTTGTTCGTCGCGATGGTCGGCAAGCCATTTCTCGTATACGGTAATGCCATCGTAATTATACAACGCTGTTTCTATGGCAAAATGACCGTCACCTGTCCAACCATTTTTCTCGCGTTGTGGACAATCAGTGGGGTATCCCATCAAGTTCGACAAGTAAGCATTGTTGGTAGCTTGCCACAATTTATTAATTAGTTCGCTTGACGTCTTTATTTCTCCCAACGGCTTTACATCACTGTGCATGAAATAAGCTATGATACTGTTTTGTGTCAGTTTGATGGGTTCACTGCTTGTGACTTCTACATAGCGAAATCCTTTGTAGTTAAACTTTGCCATGAACTCATCTTCACCTTTTCCGCTTAAAATAATAATGTCCGTTTGGAAAGGATCTTTTTCTTTGTCGCCTCTGTAGTAGACATCAATATTGGACATATCCAGACGCCCGTTTTCATAAAGGCGCTCGCCATGCTTTATTCTGACTTCCGTTCCTTCTTTACCTGCTACCTTTATTTGTGTTACTCCCGACATGTTTTGACCGAAATCGAACACATAAGTTTTTTCATTAATCTTGTTTATAGATTTTGCCGGCACTTTTAAGACATTACGGATCGGACAGATTTGTTGGGCTGTTATATTACCTGAAGGTGCTGAACGATAATTGACTCCTTGCCATCCGGAATCATCAAAGTTTACGGTATTCCATCCTCTTTTTTCCAATCGCGCGTCATAGTGTTCACCTGTGTAGATGCTATTGAAGGTTATCGGACTGTCAGCTTTTCGCCAACTTAAATCAGTCGGAATGGTTTCCACGCTTCCATCAGCATAAGTGATACGTAGATCCATACAGAAGGTAGGGCGATTCCGCCATGGTGCACGGTGGAAATCCCAAACAGCCATCGATTGGTGATTATACCATCCATTGCCCAGCAATACTCCTACCGCATTATCTCCTTTTTGCAGTTGCTTTGTCACGTCGTAAGTCACATAAAGATTGCGCCTATCAAATCGCGTATACATCGGATCAAGACGATGGTTCCCTATTTTCTCTCCATTGATATATAGTTCGTAAAGTCCGGCAACAGCAATATAAGCCCGGGCCGATAATATTGTTTTTCCAGCAGAGAACTTTTTACGAAAGTATGAGGCCGGCTGATAGTTTATATCCCTACCGTCGCCTATCCATGAACCTTGCCAATTGCTGGCGTTCATCATACCCGTTTCAAAAGAAGTTATGGGTGATGAAATACTTCTATTATTCATATCCCACACCATAACTTTCCAATAATACTTTGTAAATGGAGATAATGCCGCTCCATTATAGGATGCGAGCATATTGTCCGAGCTAATCCGTTTGGTGTCCCATTGATTTCCTTGTTCGCGGGCAACGTTTAGTGAGTCGGTATCTACGATTATGCGAAATGCCGTTTGTATGGCTCCTTGTCGGTTGTCATCCATTCTCCATGAAAGACGTGGGGAAGGGGTATCAATTCCGATAGGATTTTCCAGGTGATCAGTCTTTAAGCCTGTGATACTAACGTTTTGTCCACATAGGCTAAGTGTACATGTAAATACTGATAGCAAAGCAATTAATGTCTGTTTTTTCATTTTTACGAAGGTTTTGGGAAAAGGCTATAATTTAATGTGGGTGAATATATTATTGAATACTCTTTTTAATTTGTTGAACAATTGATGATAATTTTATCTTTTACAGGTATAATCCTAAATGTGAAATCAGAATTATTACCTTTCTCTATATCCCCTTTGGGGCATGTTATTCTGTAATTGAACTTTTTGAATTCAGAGTCGATATATCCTTTTTCATATTTCTTGTATGGGAGTCTGCCGATCCTTTCTTTGGGTATATCTAATTCCAACATCCATTTGGAGTTTTTTTTCATATTCTTTTCGCATGCTATTTTTATATATTTCTCATGAAACTCGATGATAAAGATGCTTCCACTCTCATCTTTTGACCGGACTTTTAGAATGCTGTTGGAGATTTCACTAATATCCGGGCTCAATAATGCAATATCTTTTTTCCTTCCGTTCTGATTGAGTTCTATCAGCCTCAATCCAACTTTCTTTTCTGGTGTACTCCAATGGAATCGGTCTACTACAGGCAGCGTATAATAAGAAAAACTGTTCCCACGTCCCGGATTTCTTAAATACTCGTCTTCGAATTTCTCATTAAAAAGATGTATATCTCTAAAATAAACGCTATTATTCTCCCAAAATAGATTTGACCGATAGTATCGGCTGTTGTACCATACCGATTTATTGTTTTTATTATTGATGTCAACCAAAGTGGTGATTGCTGTTGATGGAGTTCGGGGAAATTGTTTTCTGAACCATCTTCCTGATTCTTCCAATGTCTCAATTCTGATTTTTCGTGCAGTTCTTAGCGAGTCAAATATTGAAAATTGCATTTCCAAACCTTCCTTCATATTGTCCCAAGTAAATGAATTTTCCTGTCCTGCTTGTGCATAATTAAAGGCTAGACAAGGTTCATCCACAATCGACTTAAGGAAATATTCAACCCATTTGCGGTTTTTCCCCGAATCACGGTAGACTGGTTCAAGCGATATGACTCCTTGATAATTGTTTCCTACTCCAGTCTCGTATTGATACATTGGGTCGCTACCGAGCATGCGGAAAATAGGAACAGGAATTTGGCCTTTTTCTGTTTGAGCGGGCATATATGCGTTTCTTTTACTTGGATAATACGCCTGATTCCAATAGCCGCCCCATAATGTATAGCCATCTGTTCCAACTTGGTCTTTGCAATTACATGAAGCCACAATACC